>Ga0209274_10000023_pt1 | contig 173582 bp, 134 predicted proteins | sample HubBroMetageREF1_FD_188343 | JGI IMG/M metagenome (GOLD analysis project Ga0209274, IMG submission 188343) | Reference soil microbial communities from the Hubbard Brook experimental Forest, New Hampshire, USA - Hubbard Brook CCASE Soil... | ecosystem: Environmental > Terrestrial > Soil >...
GGTTAAACGGCCGGCGTGCACCGGCTTGGAGCACGGCGATTTAACATTATTCGGAACGCGGGCATATGCCCGCAATCGAATACACTTTAGTCCTACAGACCTCGCGCGCTCTATGGTTGAGAATGTCCTCCTCGCCCCGATGTTGGATGTTTCGAGGGGCGGACGCTAGGGGTATATGGACATGAACAAAGATAGAGAGCGTCATGATAGACGCTGAAGTGATGCGGCTGCGCAGATTGCGCGACACCGCGTTAAGAGCTCGAGCACTGGCCGCCGTCTTGAAAGGTTCCGACCGACGGCGCCACTCGGTGTTCTCCCGAAGTGCCGTGAGCTGCTGGCAGATCGCGCGCACGATTACGGGCCGGCTCCGAGGGCATCCCGACCTCAGCTATCAGCGGGGCCCGAGCGAGCTACGCACTCTGGTCGACGGCATCAGGGCAAATGCCCTGGGCAGCGTGGCGCGCGATCGGAAGCGATCCTTGGCAATGCTGGCCGTCGAAGTGCAAGGCGTCGCTCGCGAACTGGACGACGCGCGAGCCCTGACCTGGTCTGCTGAGCTCAGCGACGACTTCGGTCGAGCGCAAGTCCAAGTACGCAGGCTGATCTCGGAACTCGGCGGTTCGCGCCAGGCTACCGGATTACGCGCGGCTCGCGCGCCCACGCGGGGGCGCGTCGCAATCCCGCAAGACGAGAGCAACGTCGCGGGCAATTGGCCGTATTTGGCTTTCTGAGGAAGATCGGCCTCGCGCCTATGGTGAGATGGTTGCCCTGGGCAAGCTTGGCCGCAGCCCTCTCTCTCGTATCGTTCACCGGACTCGCGGCAGCGGCTCAGAATGCTCGCGCCGGTCTGGTGACGGGCGTCATCGATGCGGTGACATTCGAGGCTGACGCGTACTACGTCCACGGCTGGGCTTGCCAGGAGGGCAATCGAGGCTCGATCGCCATCAATATCTACGCAAATCACGCGGCGGGCGCTACGCCGCCGGGAACGTACGTCATGGCGGGGACGGCCAATCTGGACAACGAACCTGCCGTCGATCGCGAGTGCCGTGACGCGAACGGCGGCAAGCACAGATTCAGGATTGCGCTGCCCAACCAACTGCTGCGAACTTTCCGGGGAAAGAAACTATTCGTTCACGGCATTGCGCTCGCGGGCAACGTCGAAAACACCTTGCTGGCAGGATCGGGAAACTTCGCTTTTCCCGCTCCCAAATGGCCGCCCGATCCGCAAACGCCCAATTTTCTTGACGGGACGCGGGTGGCGGCATTCGATACTTCCAAGGAGTCCTGCGAGCAGATCGACATTCCGGATGCTGCGGCCAGGGCCTTCAGGGACTACAGGGGAACCGTGCACCTCATCGCCTCGCACTACGTCACACGCGCAGGGCTGGGACCCAGTCTCGAGGCCACGAAACACAATTGCCAGGTTGTTTACAAATCGGCGCACGACGGCAACGTCGCAGACTTCGACGATGCCACCTGGCTGAACGCGTTCTACAGCCTCGACGGTAAACGGATCGTCGCCCTCGGCCACATGGAGTACCACGGTTGGGAACACCCCGGCATGTGCGCGTCAGAGACCGACTCAGCCAGCTGCTGGTACAACGTCGACACCTACAATCTGTCGGAAGACGGCGGCTACCATTTTGCGCGGCCGAAACCGCCGGGAAACTTCTTTCTCAGCCTTCCCTACAAATATCAGGCGAACCAAGGGCCGCAGGGATACAGCGTGGATGCGAACATCGTGAAAGTAGGCGAGTGGTACTACGATGAGGCGTACGCGTGGAGTTGGCCGCCCAATTGCGGGATGGGAAAGGCACAGAAACCCTGCCTCGTCCCGGATGCCGCGTGTGCGATTCGCACGGGTAATATCTTGGATCCTTCGTCATGGCGCGGCTGGGACGGCAAAGACTTTACGGTCGAGTTCGTGAATCCCTACCGCGGCGCGGTGGCGAATCCGCAGGCTCATGTTTGCGCAATGGTGCCCTACCTGGATTATTCCACGGGAATCAACTATCACCCGGCGTCGCATCTGTTCGTCGCGACCCTGTGGAACCAGGGCTCGGCGTCTTGGGGACCGCAAGGAGTCTACTTCACGACTTCACCCGATTTCATTCATTGGAGCAAGCCGCAGCTGGCGATGACCCAGAATCAAATGCTCAGGCGCGAGCCGGAAGGGAACTGGTCGTATCAGTACTTTTCGCTGATTGATCCCAAGTCGCAAGATTCCAGCTTCATGACGATTACGGATAGTCCGTATTTGTACTACGTGCGCTTGGATAACAACCACGGGCCGTACCAGCGAGTCTTGTTTCGGCAAAAGATCAAGTTGGATTGGTTGGCGCCGTTGCGAAAAGCGGCCGTTCCTTCGAGCGCGGCCAAGGTCCATTGAGCGCACATCGAAGGGTGTGCGGGCGAAATCTGATCGTTCCAGGCTGGGCGCTTGCTCGCCGGCATATCTAGAGTAACTCTTCTAGACATCATCCTCTAGGGGTGGTAGCGTATTCGCCATGCAGTTTGAAAGCCAAACCGTCGAGCAGATCCTGCTGGTTGCCAAAGATACCACCGCAAAGGTTCCTTACTGCTGGGTTGCGACCGCCGATCGGCATGGCGGCGCCAATACTCGGGTGGTGCAACCTTTTTACTCGCAACTGGATCAGGACGGCTGGGTCGTACGCTTCTTGACCAGCCGCAGTTCGCGCAAGGCGGGGGAGATCGCCAACTCGGGGAGAGTCTCCCTCGGCTATCAGTACGACCCGGAGATGGCCTGCGTCACCCTGGTCGGCGCGGCGCGGCTCATAGATGATCGCGATTTCGTGCGGGATCAATGGCGTCCCGAGTGGAACACATTCTTCCCGAAGGGGCCGTCGGATCAGGATGCGGTCTTCGTCGAAGTGACGGTCGAGCGCATCGAAATGTGGAATCTGATGCGCAAAATTGCCACTCCCCCGAACGGCTTGCGAGCCACAATATTGCAGCGCGCCCCGTCCGGGGGCTGGCAATCGCTGTACGAATAGGATGGGGCGAGCACATTTCGACCATGGGGACTTTCTGAGCGCCGCCCGCACGCTGGTGATTGAGCGCGGACCCGCAGCCGTCACGGTAGGGTCGGTTACCCAGCGCCTCGGCGCCCCAACCGGCTCGTTCTATCATCGGTTCGCGTCGCGTGACGTGCTGCTGGCCGAGCTGTGGTTGACCACAGTGCTGCAGTTTCAAGAAGTATTTGTCGCCGCCATTGAAGCCGGCGACGGGCTCGCCGCCGCGCTGCACACGCCGCAGTGGGCGCGCGCCAATCTGGAAGCGGCCTGCTTCCTGCTGCTGCACCACCGGGATGACTTCGTGCGCGGCGAGTGGCCTCCCGCGCTCAAACAGCGGGTAGCGGCCCAGGCGCGACGGGTTGAATCGTGCGTGAAGCGATTTGCACGCGAGACCTTCAACAGCACGGATTCGACGCACCTCAGGCGGGCCAATTTCGTGCTCCTCGACGTGCCGCTGGCCGCCGTCCGGCCGCATCTGCGCCGCGCCGAGCAGCCGCCGCCGATTGTGGATCAGCTGATTCGGACCACTTACGCGGCGATCATCGATGCCTGACCTCACAAACGCCGACGTGCGCACCGATGCCACTCTGAGAGGTCACCGTTCGAGGAGCGAGATCCGCAGGGGTACCCGCTCGTGAATCTCTACTTACGTCTGTTGTGGACCTGGCTGCATGCACGGCTCAAGCCACCGATCCGCCTTGGCGACACCATCGAGATGTGGTTGCGAGTTTGGCCGAACGACATAGATATCATCGGTCATATGAACAACGGCCGGTACATGACCATCATCGATCTCGCGCTGCTCGAATACTTTACGCGTACCGGGTTTCTGAAAGTGTGCGTGCGTAAGGGCTGGCGGCCGATGCTCGGTGGCTCAATGATTTCGTTTCGGCGCGGCCTCAAGCCCTTTCACCGCTACACATTACGCTTCACGGTATTGTGTTGGGATGAGTGCTGGAACTATGTGCGCTTTGAATTTGTGCGTGACGGCAGGGCGATGGCGATGGGCTACGCCAAGGGTGCGGTTGTTGGCGCAATGGGCATCGTGAATACAGCCGAGAGCTACGCCGCGCTTGGCATCGAAGAAAGATCGCCGGCCATTCCGGCATCGATCGCCGCCTGGATCGAGGCGGATCGCATAATCCGCGCATGAACGGAGCTATTGCGACGGATGGTGCAGAGCATACGCCCGATCGAGCTTGTGCCGACTAGCTCTCATTTTCGGGGGATCCGGCAGTCGAGTCGTTGCGCTCGGGCATGCGTTTGCGCCGCGCGGCACTGACGGCGTTTTGGAGTTGCGCGATGAGCTCGTCGCTTAAGAGCGGCGGAGCGACCTCGCCTCGCACTGGCCGGTTTTTCTTGGATTCGCCGCCATTTTGTCGTTTTGACACGAGTTCCGCTCTTCAACGCTTCTCGTGAAAAATGCCAGCGAATGGCGACGCGCACAAGGTAGCGGGTGTCGTTTTTCAATAATGTTGGAATGCATTCGACGGAACGGCGATGATTATGTTGTGTGGGGGAAGAGAAATGTTTGATGGACGATTGACTGAGTTATATCGCATCAAGCCGCTTATGCAGATAATGTCGATCGTATCTGCCGGCGAATCCGGGAAGACGACCGAATTCGGCGTAGCCCAGTTTTAGATAAAAACCCAACGCTTGGAAGCTCAAGGTATCCAGAAATACACCTTCGCATCCGCGCCCGCGTGCCTCAGCCTCGGCGGCTTGCATGAGCTTGGTGGCGTAGCCTTCGCCGCGATATTTTTCGTCCACCCATAGGAATGCGATGTCCAAGTACTGCCAATACGTTCTTCCCGTGAGGCCGCCGATGATATTGCCCGCCTCGTCGCGCACGAAAACGCAAAGACTTTTGTGGTCATTCTCCGTAATCGCACTGTTGTACTTGCGAGTCTGAGCGATTACGAACGCCTCATCCTCCTTGCGAGGCGTGTCGGTGACTTCGAATCTCATTACACCTCCCCCGCGCGAATCAGCGCCCCGTCCAACGGGGTTTGCGCTTCTCGCTGAAGGCGCGCGTGCCTTCCTTGAGGTCGTCCGAACGAATGACCCGCTGCACGGCGTCCAGCGAATCGTGCAGCTCGAAGGCCTCGTGCTCGGGCACCATTTCAGTGTGACGCAGCAGCTGCTTGATGGCCGGAAACAACAGGGGCGGTCCTTCGACGAGCTGCCGCGCGATTTCCCGCGCCTTGGACAAGGCCTGGCCTTTGGGAACGACGTGATTCGCGAGACCCCAGTGCTTGGCCTCGGCGGCGTCCATCCAGCGTCCCGTCAGCAGGAACTCCACGGCGACGTGATACGGAATTCGCCGGCGCAGCTTGATGGTCCCGGCGTCGGCCAGCACCCCGACGTTGATCTCGGGCAGGGCGAACTTCGCGTGTTCCTCCATGACGATGATGTCGGTGCCGAGGACGATCTCGAAGCCTCCCCCGCAGGCAATACCGTTGACCGCCGCGATGATGGGCTTGTTGAGGTTTCTGGGATAATTGAAGCCCGCGAAGCCGCCGACTCCCCAGTCCGAGTCGGACTCCTCGCCGGCGGTGGCTGCCTTCAGATCCCAGCCGGGTGAAAAGAACCGGTCGCCCGCGCCCGTGACGATGGCGATGCGCAGCTGCGGATCGTCGCGAAAGGAGGTGACGATCTCGTTCAGGCGACGGCTCGCCTTCAGGTCGATGGCATTGGCCTTCGGCCTGTCGATCGTGATCTCGAGAATGGCGCCGTCTTTGACGGTGTGAACTCCATCTGTCATGTGCCCCCCTTCGAAGCGTTTCTCAATCGAATCATCGTATCCACCGCGACCGCGCCCAATCCCGAAGGACGAACGATCACAGGATTGACGTCCAGTTCGACCAGCGTCGTCAAATGATCGCGCGCGTACTGCGCGACACTCAATATGGTGCCGATCAACGCGCCCATGTCGGCGGCCGGCTTGCCGCGGTAACCGGCGAGTAATTTACGCAAGGTCAGGCGCCGCAGCGCGGATTCCACGGCGGCGTGCGTCCAGGGAGGCAGCAGGCTGACGCTGTCCGCCAGGATCTCCGTGAGTACCCCTCCCGTACCGAGAACCAGCACCTGGCCGAACTGCGGATCGACGATGACGCCGATCAGGACTTCGGCGACCGCATCGGTGAACATTTCTTCGACCAATAGCGTGTCCGAGAGCTTCGCCAGCCGCTCGGCCGCGCTGCGCGCATCGGCCTCATTGCGGACATTGAGCACGACGCCGCCCAGCTCGGTCTTGTGCTCGAGGTGTGCGCCGGAGGCTTTGATTACCACCGGAAAGCCCAAAGCGCGGGCCGCATCCGCCGCCTCACGTGCCGGAACCAGGGTGCCCCGGGGGATGCGCACGCCGTAGGCGGCCAGCGCCGCCTTGCCTTCATGTTCGCCCAGCGAGCGTATGCTCGCCGAAACGGCGGCACTTTTGGGCGGCAGTTGCAATTGCACCGCGTCGGGATTCGACCACGCGAGCCCGACGCCGCCGGCCAAGGAGAGGGCTTCCAGCGCCTCGCGCTGCCCCTGAAGCGGAATCACCCCGCCCTCGAGGCAGCGCCGCCGAACGTCCTCGCGGATGGTCTCGGGCAGCGAGGCGATCAACGCGGCCCGGGTCGGCGCGCCCTGCGCAGCCTCGATGAATACATCGATGACGGCGTCGTACGCCGCGGGGTCTGCCTTACCTTCGGGTGGATTGTCCAGCATGAATCCGGCGGCGTCGTAACCGGAGTGCAAGACCTCGCTGAACACGCGCTTCAATGCCGGCGGATCGAACCACAGATAGGTGTGAATATCGAAGGGGTTGGCGATGGTGACGCGGTCCGTCAGGACCTCCCGCAGGGCCTCGGTGCTTTTCGGGGGCAAGGGAGCGAAGTCCAAGTGCATGTCGCGCGACACATCGGCCGTCATGGCCATGTCGCCGCCCGACGCCCCCATGACCAGGATCTTGCGCCCGGCGAGCGGACCTCCCGAGTGAAACAACTTCAAGGTTTCGCATAGAGTGCCGAGGGTATCGCAGCGGGCTATGCCTGCCTGGCGGCAGAAAGCTTCGAACACTTCATCGGCGCCGGCGAGTGCTCCGGTGTGGCTGTGCGCGGTGCGCGCCGCAGCCACGGTGCGCCCGGATTTGACGGCGGCGATGGGTTTGCCGGCTTTGCGGGCCCGCTCGGCGGCGCGCGCAAAGCGTTCCGGATCCTTGATGCCCTCGAGATACAAACCGAATGCCGTTACGCGCGGATCTTCGCAAAGAATCTCGATCAGATCCTCCACCGCCAGGCAGGTCTGATTGCCCACGGTGAACAAGCAGCCGATGGGTAGGGAGCGCTGATTGAACATGAGCGTGAGCGCAATGGTGCCGCTCTGGCAAATGAGCGCAACGCCGCGCTCGACCGAACATCCCACGATCTGGTCCGGCATCATCGCCACTCGGTCGAAGAAGTTGACGTAGCCGTAGCAGTTCGGCCCGAAAAACGGCAGTTTTCCGGCCTTTAAGACCAGCTCGCGCGTGAGGCCGATCCCGGTGTCGGTACCGGTCTCGGAAAAACCCGCCGTGAAGCACACGAAGCCGCCGGCGCCGCGTGCGGCCAGCGCGCCCGCGATTGCAGGCGCCTCGTGATTCGGCACCGCGAGGAACACCGCATCGGGAATTCCCGGAAGTTCATCGACGGATCGATAGTAGATGGCTGCGGCGGTGCTGGGCCGCGTCGGATGCACCCGCCACAGAACCCCCGGATAACCGACGGCGGTATTGCCGGCGGCAACCGCGTCGGTCCAGGCCCCGGCACCGATCAGGGCGATGCTGCGGGGTGCGATGAGTCGATGAATGTCCATCGGCGAGGCGTCAACGACGCTTCAATTCGATCTTGCGCGAGCTCGGAACGAAGGCCTCGTGCGCGGCAGGGGAGACCTTGACACCCTCGAGCATGGCGATCACCTCGTCGGGAAACGCCGCTGCCCGCGGCTTGTCCCCTTGATGCACGTGCAGCAGCATCATCTCGGCGGTGGCGACCGGTTCGGGGACCCGGGAGCACACAAACCGGCAGCCGATGTGAATGCGTTTGCGGTCGAAATCCAAAACGGAGGAGGCGACGCCGAGGTCATCCGAACTCTTGACCTCGTGCAGGTAGTGCAGATGCACCTCGAGCGTGTACAGAGTGCAATTCGTGCGCTCGCGATAGGCCGCGTCGAGCCCCAGGATATCCATGACATCGTCGATGGCGAGGCTTGCCACCAGGCCGTAGTAGGCATCGCGCAAATGCCCGTTGTAATCGATCCATTCGGGCTGGATCTTGGTGCGATAGATAGGCAGTTCGGTCACCGCATTGCGCTCAACGCAGCTGCAGCTTTTCGCGGGCCTGCGCGGGACTCAAGACCCGCGCTCCCATGGCCTCGATGATGGTGCGCGCCTTCTCCACCAACTGCGCGTTGCTGGCATACACGCCCTTGCTCAGGTACAGATTGTCCTCGAGCCCGACGCGCACATTGCCGCCGAGAAGCACCGCCTGCGCCACCCACGGCATCTGCATGCGGCTGATCGCGAAGGTGCCCCAATTGCAGTTCTCGGGCAGCGTATTGACCATGGCGAGCAGATGGCCCACGTCGGCCGGAACTCCGTAGGGAATGCCCATGCACAGTTGAATGAGGGACGGGGCGGTCAGCAGCCCTTCCTTGATCATCTGCCTGACGAACCAGAGGTTGCCGGTATCGAAGACTTCCAGCTCCGGCTTGACGCCGAGGTCCTTGGCAATGGCGGCGCCTTGGCGCAGGTAATTCGGGGTGGACACGTAGGCGCGATTGCCGTCGCCGAAGTTCAACGAGCCGCAGTCCAAGGTGGCGATGTCCGGCCGATAGAGACCTTCATGGCATAGGTCGATGACATGGCGCATGCGGTCTTCTTGGCTGACGAAATCGCTGCCGGGACCCGGCGTGTCCTTCAAGCCATGATCGCCCACCACGATGTAGCCGCCCATGCCGCAGGTGAGATTCACGATCACATCGACTTTGCTTTCGCGGATGCGCTTGACGACTTCGCGGTAGTGCTTGGTCTCCATGCTGAAGGCGCCGGTTTCGGGTTCGCGCACGTGAATGTGGACGATGGCCGCGCCGGCCTGGGCGGCCGCGATGGCCGTGGCGGCGATCTGTTCCGGGGTGACGGCGCAGTGCGGGCTCTTGGTGACCTTGGTGTCATCGCCGGTGACGGCGCAGGAAATGATGACGTCGTGATTCATGAGGCTTCCCCGAAAGTTGAGATTGGGCGTTCCGCTAGAAGGCTACGGTTATATTATCTTGATGATAATATTTAAATGCCCGTACCGCAACGGCAGTTTCCCGGCGCCGGGGAAGCGCGGGGCTTTATTTGGCGCCGGCCAGCGCCTGGATGATTTCGGCCTCCCCGCAGACCCCGAGAATCCGGCCGTTCTCCGCGAGCAGCACGGGGTGGCCCGTGGCCTGGCGCAGGCGAATGATGGATTGCAGAGACAGGGAGGCGGGAACCACGGCGAGCCCGGGCTCGAGGCGCGCGAGGTCGGTATCGTCTTGAACGTGACGGTAGGCGTGTGCAATGCCGTCGAGGTGCAATTCCAGCACCTCGTCGGAAGAGTTGACGGAGAGCCGATAGCGCCGCGCCCGGTCCAGCCACACGTGACCCGACTCGCCCGCGAGCAGCGCACGGCGCTGCATGATCATGCCGCCGGTGAGCACGGTCAGTGGATTCATGTGGCGCACGAATTCCGCAACGTAGTCGTCGGCCGGGGCGAGTACGATGTCCTCGGCCGTTCCGGTCTGGATGATCCGGCCGTTTTGCAGGATGGAAATCCGGTCTCCCAGCCGCAATGCCTCGTCCAAGTCGTGGCTGACGAACAATATGGTCTTCTTCACCCGCTCCTGCAGCGTCAGCAATTCGCCCTGCAGCTTGCCGCGGATCAGCGGGTCGAGGGCCGAGAAGGGCTCGTCCATCAGCAGGATATCCGCATCGGTGGCAAAGGCGCGCGCCAGCCCGACGCGCTGCTGCATGCCGCCCGACAATTCGCTGACGTAGCGATCCGCCCATTGCGACAGTCCCACCAGCTCCAATTTCTCATCGACGATACTCAAGCGCTGCGCGGCGCCTTCGCCGCGCAATTCCAAACCGAAGCCGACGTTTTCGCGCACCGTGCGCCACGGCAAGAGCCCGAACTGCTGAAACACCATGGCCACGCGCTCGCGCCGCAGCCGGCGCATTTGCAATGTGTCGCAGGTGGCGACGTCGATGCTCGACTCGCCGTCGCGAACCAAGACATGGCCGCGCGTAACCGGGTTCAGGCCGTTGGCGGCGCGCAGCAGCGTGGACTTGCCCGAGCCCGAGAGGCCCATGAGCACCGAGATCTCGCCGCGCGCCACGCTCAAATTCGCGCCCGCCACCCCGACGATGACGCCGTACTTCTTTTGAATGTCGGCGCGCGAGGCCCCGACGTCCAGAGCGGCCAGCGCATCGCGCAAGGCCCTGCGCCCGTCCCGCCCTTCGGCGGCGAACAGAATGTCGACGTCCTTGAATTCCACCGCCGAGTTCATCGCGGCTCTCCGCGCTCTTTGGGGCGGCTGATGCGATCCAAAACGATCGCCAGCAGCACGATGGTGAATCCCGCCTCGAAGCCCATGCCCACCTGCACCGAGTTGAGCGCCCGAACCACGGGGACACCGAGGCCGCCGGCGCCGACCAGGGCGGCAATCACCACCATTGACAGACTGAGCATGATGCACTGAGTGATGCCGGCGATGATGGTGGATGCGGCACTCGGCAACTCCACCTTCCACAAGAGTTGCATGGGCGTGGCGCCGAAGGCTTCGCCCGCCTCGATGAGGGGTTTGGGCACGGAGGAGATGCCCAGATGCGTGAGTCGGATGGGCGCAGGCAGCGCAAAGATCACCGTCGAAATCAATCCCGGCACCACGCCGAGTCCGAACAGCACCAGGGTCGGGATCAAGTACACGAAGGTCGGCAGGGTCTGCATCAAATCGAGCACCGGCCGTAGGGCCGCGAACAGCCGCGGCCGGTGAGCGGCCGCTATCCCGACCGGCACGCCGATGGCCGTCGAGCCTAAGGTGGCGACCATGACCAGCGACAGTGTCTCGAGCGTCGCCAGCCAGTAGCCTTGATTCAAGATGAAGAGCAGCGCCAGCGCCACGAAGGCGGTGAGCGTCCACGAGCGGCGCAGCACCCACGCCAGCACCGCGACCGCGGCGATCAGCACCAGCGCGGGCAGGGCGCGAAGCAACGCGGTCAGCCCGTCGACCATGCCGCGAATGACGATGGAGATGCCGTTGAAAACGAAGGTGCCGTGCGCTTTGACGTAATCGATGGCCACCGCCATGGCATCGCCCACGGGAATCTTGTGGTCGAGTATCCATTGCTCGATACCGCTGGAGTGCGCCGTGGGCGAGGCGCGCGCCAGCGCACTCAATGCGGGCCTGCCGTCGAAGGTCAGCACTCCCGCGAGCCACGCATTGACCGCCGTGGGATTGGCTTTCAGCCATTCCGTCGCCGCGATGTCGGGCGGCTCATGCCGGTCCAAGATCGCCGCCATCATTTCGCTCTCGCCGCGCAGGGTGAACTTCAGATTGGAGAGCAGGCGGCCCATGTTCGGGCATTCGGCGCTGTAGCCCTTGCGCGTCACCGTATAGATCGTCGCACCGCCGTAGTTCGGCCCGAAAAACTCATCGCCGCCGGCGAGGTATTTCAAGTCGAACCGCATGTTCATGGGATGCGGTTCCCAGGCCAGGAACACGACGGGTTTTCTGTCGTGGTAGGAGCGCTCCACCTGCGCCAACATGCCTTGTTCGCTGGACTCGATCAATTTGAAGCCGCCCAGGCCGAATTGATTCTGCTTGAGCATGTCCAACACATGCCGGTTGCCGTCGTTGCCGGGTTCGATTCCGTAGATCGAGTCGTTGAGTTCGGGACCGAAGCGCTGAATATCTTTGAAGTCCTTGAGGCCGGCGGCATAGGTGTATGCCGGCACCGCCAGCGTGTATTTGGCGCCGGTTAGATTGGCGCCGATCACGACCACGGTTCCGTCCTCGACGTAGTGGCCCCGATCGGCCGCCTGGGCGGGCATCCAATTGCCGAGGAAGACGTCGAGGTCGTTGTTCTGAAGAGAGGCGAAGGTCACGGGAACCGACAACACGGTGACCGTCGGCGAGTAACCGATGGAGCGCAGCAACTGCGCGATCAGGGCGGTGGTGGAGGTCACATCGGTCCAGCCGACGTCGGAGAAACGCACGGTTTGGCAGCTCGGTGGATCGCTCCGGCTGCCGGCCGGCGGCGATGCGTCACTGGCCGCTTCGGCCGGCACCGATAGCGCCAACACAGCCATGAGCGCATAGCTCGATAGCGTCATGCTGCGGAGTGAGAGGCCAGCGTGCCGATGAAACGGCGACCTTTGAGTCCGTACCACAACAGTCCGGCTCCTAGAATCACTCCCGTGTACGCGAACGCACCCCACGTGTTGTACCAAGGCGTACCGTAAATGGCCTCGCGCGGCCAGGCCAGATTGAGTGCCATCCCGGCGCCCCACAGTACGGCAATGACATTGACCAACAATCCCCACCGGCCCATGGTGAAGTAGCCGCCGGCGGCGAGATCGGGCGGGGGCCAGTGCCCGCGCAGACGCTTCAGCAGCAGAGGCCCCGTCACCATCAAGTACGCCAGGTAGATCATGATCACTGCGATCGACGTCAGTACGGTGAAGATCTTGGGCTGCCCGATGTTGACCACCAGGATCAGCGCGGCGATCACCCCGATGACGATGGCGGGGGTGATCGGCGTCTGAGTCTTGGGATTGACCCGAGCGAGTCTCTCTCCGAAGGGAAGCGCATTGTCGCGCGCCATCGCGAAGGTCAGGCGGATGGCGGCGGTATGCACGGCCAGCGAGCACACGGTCACCGCAATCACGATGCAGATCAGGAATATCTTGCCCAACGGACCCCACATCACTTGTTCGACGATGTATTGCAGGCCGCCGCTGCTGCTGGCGATCTGCGGGTCGCGGAGGTTAGGCGCCGCCAATATCGCGAACACCAGGATCGAGCCGCCGATGACGAAGGAGGCAAGGATGGCTCGCAGGATCGCCCGGGGCGCCGTGCGGCGGGGCTCGACCGTCTCCTCGCCCAGCGAACTCGCGGTGTCGAATCCGTACATGACGTACCCCGAGGCCAGCGACGCCATGAGAAATGCGCCCAGATAGCCGCCGCTGCCGCCATACCCGTTTGCCGAGAAAAACACTTCCGGCCCGCGCGTCGCGTGACACGCCAGAATGATTGCGATCAGACAGGCGGCAATCAGCTCAATGAAGACACCTGCGCTGTTGATCATTGCCATCAACCGCACTCCGAGCGCATTGACGACCGTGGTGAAGAAGATCAAGGCCGTACCGAGGATCACCGCGTTGGTGGCGAAATCGTAGGCACCTGAGCCGTCGCCAACGATCTGAAAACCGCTCCACAAGCGCGGCAGGTTGAGTTGCAGCGCAAGAACCACCGCAGAGAGCGTAACGATCGAGGCGGTGAGCATCAGCCAACCCGCGGACCAGCTCACGATGCGGCTGCCAAGCTGTTTGGACCAATTGTAGACCGATCCTGCAACCGGGTATTTGGCGGCCAGTTCCATGAAGCACAGCGCGACCGTGAGCTGGCCGATCAATACCATTGGCCAGGACCAGAGGTAAGCCGGTCCGGCAGTACCGAAACCGAAGTAGAACAGCTGAAAAGTGCCGGTAAGGATCGAGATATAGCTGACACCGGCGGCAAAGCTGCCGAACTTTCCGATTCCGCGATCGAGCGACTCCCGGTATCCGAAGTGTTCCATACCGTTGTCGGTCCGAGCGGTGTCGGCCTCATTACCCATTAGCGCACCCCCAGTGATTCGATGCTCGAGAGCTTGACCCAGCGCCGCTCAGAGCGGCATGATTGAGGCGGCGACATAGATTTTGAACAGCCGTTTAACGAGTTCTTTTTATCGCTCACTTATTCGTCCCTAGTGATTGAAAATACACGTTTATTCTATAATTGAGCATCTTAGACACAATTCCGGCCGGACGTCCACCCGCCCCCCGGCACAGCAGGGAATCGCCAAATTGAATAATCAATCAATGACCCCCGTCGAAGACTCCCCCTCCCCGATCGAAGAGACGCGGCGGCGCCAATTGGTCGAGGTCACCATCGATAGCCTAGCGGAACTCGGCTATGTGGGCACGACGCTTGCGCAAATCGCGGTTCGAGCGGGGGTGTCGCCCGGCCTGGTTGCGCACTACTTCGGCGACAAGGATGGCTTGCTCGACGCCGCCTTCCGCTCCCTGGCGCGACGAGTAGGCGACCATGTGCGCGCGCGCTTGCGCCAGGTGAGCACGCCGCGCGGACGCATTCAAGCGGTCATCGACGCAAACTTGGCGCCGGAGGAATTCGAGCAGCGCACCGGCACCGCGTGGCTCGCTTTTTGGGGCCAGGTTTTGCAAGTTCCGCCCTTGAAGCGGGTGCAATCGGTATATCAGCGGCGCACCTTGTCGAATCTGCGCAGCTCTCTGAAGAAATTGATGCCGCCCGACGACGCTCAGCGTTTGGCCGCCATGATCGCCGCGATGATCGACGGCGTGTGGCTGCGCGCTGCGCTCTCCGGCTGGCGGGAGGCCGACAGTGAAAGTGCCCGTGCCATGCTCACTGCATTCGTCGACGGCCGTCTCGAGCAGACCGCCCACGCCGCGCCGGGTGCTTCCCGCACTGCGACGGCACCCGCGCGAACGCATGCAGTCGGTCCCGCCGCGGGCGAGAAATTTGCTTCCATCAATCCCGCAACGGGGGAAGTACTGGGCTACGTCACCGCCGCCGGATCCGCGCAGGTGAACGCCGCGGTGCGCGCGGCGCAAAAGGCGCAGGCGGGTTGGGGCGCGATGACGGGCACGGAACGGGCACGGGTGCTGCGGCGCGCCGCCGACATTCTCAGGTCGCGCAATCAGGAACTCGCCGAACTCGAGACCCGAGATACCGGCAAGCCCATCCAAGAGACCCGGGTGGTCGACGTGATCTCAGGCGCGGACTGCCTGGAATACTTTGCCGGTCTCGCACAAAGTCTGAGCGGCGAGCACGTCGATTTGGGACCCACCGCCTTCGGCTACACGCGCCGTGAACCGCTGGGCGTGGTTGCCGGGATCGGCGCGTGGAATTACCCGCTGCAAATCGCCTGTTGGAAGGCTGCGCCGGCGCTGGCCTGCGGTAATGCCATGATATTCAAGCCCGCCGAGCTGACGCCGTTCACCGCCGTCAAGCTCGAAGAGATCTTTCTCGAGGCGGGAGTGCCGCCGGGTGTATTCCAAGTCGTGCAGGGTTTCGCCGACACCGGGCGCCTGCTCACTCGCCATCCCGACATCCGCAAGGTGTCGCTCACCGGCGAGGTAGGCACGGGCAAGGCGGTGATGAGCGACGCCGCGCAAACCCTGAAGCACGTCACTCTCGAACTGGGCGGCAAGTCTCCGCTGATCATCTTCGATGATGCCAAGCTCGACAATGCCGTGTCCGGCGCTTTGCTCGCGAATTTTTATTCCTCCGGGCAGGTGTGCTCCAACGGCACGCGCGTTTTCGTTCATCGCTCCGTGAAGGCGGTCTTCCTCGAGCGGCTGGTGAAGCGCGTCAATGCCATGCGCATCGGCGACCCACTCGACCCCGCAACCCAGGTGGGACCCTTGGTGTCCGAGCAGCACATGCACAAAGTGCTGTCCTATCTGGAGCGCGGGCGCGCCGAGGGCGCGCGCGTCCTCACGGGTGGGGCGCGAGTGACGGCGGGAACCTTGGGCAAGGGATACTTCGTCGCGCCCACGGTATTCGACAATTGCCGCGACGACATGGCCATCGTGCGCGAAGAGATTTTCGGCCCCGTCATGTCGGTGTTGGAGTTCGAGGACGAGCAGGAGGTCGTCGAACGGGCCAATGCCACCGAATTCGGTTTGGCGGCCGGTGTGTTCACCAACGATTTGACCAGGGCCCATCGAGTCATCGCTCGATTGCAGGCCGGCACCTGTTGGATCAATCAGTACAACGTCACTCCGATCGAACTGCCCTTCGGCGGTGTGAAACTCTCCGGTCTCGGCCGCGAGAACGGCCGTGCGGCCATCGAGCACTACACCCAGCTCAAGAGCGTCTACGTCGCGATGGGCGACATCGACGCCCCGTATTAGCGCTATCGCGCGAATTCAACGGGGCTGGGGCGGCCCCGTTCGATAGGCGGTCGCTGCGCGAGCGGGGGAACGGAAAGGGATAGGAGATAAGAACTTGGCAGAGGAAAACTTTGACTATGTAATCGTGGGCGCAGGCTCCGCCGGCTGCGTGCTGGCCGATCGATTGAGCGCGGACGGAAAGAGCCGGGTGCTGCTGCTGGAATACGGCGGCTCGGACCGCTCCATCTTCATTCAAATGCCTTCGGCTCTCTCCATCCCCATGAACATGGAGAAGTACAACTGGTTCTATCACACTGAGCCCGAGCCGCACCTCGGTGGGCGGCGCATGCATACGCCGCGCGGCAAGGTGTTGGGCGGATCCTCCTCCATCAACGGCCTGGTATACATTCGCGGCAACGCGCAGGACTTCGAAGGATGGAACGCGCAAGGGGCGGCCGGATGGGCTTACCGGGACGTACTGCCGTACTTTCGCCGTGCCGAAACTCGGGCTGAGGGAGGCAACGAATACCGCGGCGACGGCGGCAAGCTGCAGACGCGCTACGGCACCCTGAGCAATCCCTTGCATGCGGCGTGGCTCGCCGCCGGCCGCGAAGCCGGCTACCCACACACCGCCGATGTAAACGGCTTTCAGCAAGAAGGATTCGGCCGCATGGACATGACCGTGGGCGGCGGCAGGCGCTGCAGCGCCGCCAATGCCTACTTGAAGCCGGCCATGCACCGACCCAATCTCACCGTGCGCACGCATTCGCTCGCCACCCGCATCCGTTTCGAGGGCTCGCGGGCGGTAGGCCTGGAGTATTTGCGCGGCGACGCCGTGCACCGGGTGCGGGTCGACCGCGAGCTGATCCTCTCCGGCGGCCCGATCAATTCGCCGCAATTGTTGAAGCTGTCGGGCGTGGGCCCCGCGGCCGAGCTGCGCTCGCACGGCATTGACGTGGTCCGCGATTTACCCGGCGTGGGCGAGAACCTGCAGGATCACTTGGAGTTCTATTTCCAGATGGCCTGCAAGGAGCCGATCACCCTGTATTCGTCCATCAAGCCCTGGAATCGCGCTCTGATCGGCGCCCGTTGGCTGCTGCGCAAGGACGGTCTGGGCGCCACCAATCATTTCGAGACCTGCGGATTCATCCGCAGCCGGCCTGGGGTGCCTTATCCCGACATCCAGTATCACTTTCTGCCGATGGCGGTGGCCTACGATGGCTCGACTCTAGCGCAGGAACACGGATTTCAAGCGCATGTGGGGCCGATGCGCACCAAGAGCCGCGGCTGGGTGCGCTTGAGCTCGAGCAATCCGCGCGACAAGCCGCGAATCCTGTTCAACTACCTGAGCGAGCCGGACGACTGGACTGAAATGCGCGCCTGCGTGCGATTGACCCGCGAGATTTTCGCGCAACCGGCCTTCGATCGATATCGCGGCCGCGAGATTCAGCCGGGCAGCGAGGTCACGAGCGACGCCGACATCGACGCCTTCATCCGCGCCAAGGTCGAGAGCGCCTACCACCCCTCGTGCTCTTGCAAGATGGGAGCTGCGCAGGACCCCATGGCGGTGGTCGATCCGGACACCCGCGTGTATGGGCTCGAGGGTTTGCGCGTGGTGGATTCATCCATCATGCCGTCGGTGACCACCGGCAATCTCAACGCACCCACCATCATGCTGGCGGAAAAGGCCGCGGACCATATTCTGGGCCGCGGCCTGTTGCCGCCGGAGGATGCACCGTTCTACGTCGCGCCGAACTGGAAGGCGGCGCAGCGCTAGGAGACCTACGGGCTTTGCAGCGAGGTGACGGTGAGATTGTTGGTGACGTCGTCGATGACCGCGTAGTTGAAAGGACCCTCGGGCAGCGTGTCGAGTCCGAACGCGCCCCCCTGGCTCGAATCGACGTCGTACTCGCGGACAAACTGGCCCCAGGTCGTGAACTCCACGATCTCACTGGGATGCAGCACGTCTGCATTGACGGCATCGCCGTTCGCGGTCAACAGATCTCCGTTCGGGGCGAATCGCAGCGCCAAGGGACCGCGCAGGTGCGAGTCGGCGAATGCGACGGTTCCTCGCGTGACGGGGCTCGTGCGGCTGCCCGCATGCGGGATCGCATAGACGGTGTTGTCGGCGGTCGAGGCGACGAAGAGCGTATCCGTGGCTTCATCGAACGCCAGGCCGGTGGGCCCCAGGATCAGCGCCGCCGCATTCGGTACGTGCGGGTAGCCCGAGGCAATGATGGTCTTGCTTTGCAGCGTCAGGCCTTTTGCCCCGACCGACACGTCGAGCCGCGAGACGGTTCCATTCAAAACGTTGGACACGAATATCAGCGCGTGATCGCCATGATCGTCGACTGCGAGATCCCAGGGACCGTCCAAGAACTGCGCATCGGTCCAGGTTTGCACGAGCTGGCCGTGCCGGTCGATGACCTGAAGCGCACCCTGGCCGATCGTGGCGATGGTACCGTCCGTGGTCGGGACATTGCCCACGATGACGAAGCCGTTGCGCAGCACGCCGAGGGCCGTGCTGAGCCCCCCAAGAGGACTGGTGAAGAACACGGCGGCGGTTCCCGGAGGGGCGAGAGGTCCACGCGGTCTCAGCTGTACGATGGTGGTGCCGGTGCCCTGGAGATTGGCACCATTGTTGAAATTGCTGACCAGTACGTCGCCGGCGGCTAGGATGCCTCCGCCGGGGAAATTCTGCGGAACGAAAGCCACCCCGTAGGGATTGACGTCGCCGCTGGGCGGGACGGTGGATGAATTAACCGTGCGCGGAATGAATGGGCGATCGTTATCCGCGGCGTGGACGAGCGCCGCGGAGAGTGCCAATCCTGCCGTGAGAATGAAGCGGGCCAAAGTGAATCCAGATACCGGTGCTTTGCGCATATGTTGCTCCCTGCGTGGTTTACGCCATGTGATCAACCGTGGGTGCCGGGTCTCGGGCGATTGGTTGCATGCCGGCCTGCATTTAACGAGTTAATATCGGGCTGGCATGGATCAACCTGAAATCACGGTGACTACGGACGGGCGTTATCTTCGCCTGACCCTAGGCGGGCCGTCCGTCCATGGCGGTCTCCTGCGGGTGCTGGATCGGATCGTCGCCGAGACGAAGTCTCGGGATATCTGGCGGGTGCTCGTCGATGCGATGGCGATACAGACGCCCTTGGGGACCTTCGAAAAATATCAGGTCGGCATCGAGCTCGTTCGCATAGCGGACCGGCGAATGAGACTGGCTGTGGTGGGCCGATCCGAATTGGTCGATCATTTCTTCGAAACCGTCGCCCGCAATCGCGGCGGTGCCGTCGCGGTCTTCACCGAGGAGGGGCCCGCGCTGCACTGGCTGATCGGGGCGGAATAAATAGACCTACGGGCGGAATGGTCCCCGGGGCAGGCGAAACCGCACGCTGCCGACATGGTTATTCGCCTCCACCAGCTCGATCAGCTGCAGCAAGAACAAGTCCCGCTCGGATCCCGCCAGCTGGTCGATGGTGCGGTCATGTGCGCGCCGAACCTTGGCCGCCATCCTGCGCAACAGCGCACCTCCCTTGCGGGTGAGCCGGACCAGCTTGACCCGGCCATCGTCGGCGCTGCGGCGGCGCGCCAGCAGCCCTCGGCGCTGAAGACGCGGTACCACCTCGGCGACGCTGGTGCGCTCGAGGCCGATTTCGAGCGCAAGGCTGTTCTGCTCCAGCTCGCCGCGCACGGCCAGCGCCGTCATCAGGCTGTATTGCACGGGAGTGATGTCGAAGCCGCGCGTCTCCTCGAGAAACAGCGCGGAATGCAATTGATGCAGGCGGCGAATCAGGAATCCGGGCCGGCCGAGCAAGGGCGACCGACGGCGGGCGGCGAGTAATCGTGTGCGGACGCTGCGCTTGGATCGGGGCATGTTCCCAAAGATCCTACTTCGAAAATGCGGGGTAGACCACCTATCCTGGCGCGCCGGTACGTCCGGGATCGGCAGCGGACAAATTCGGACCTGCCTGATACGCTTCGACCATGCCAGAAGCGCCCCTGACGGTCCATTCGAGTGCCGGAATGGTGACCGCTCCGCATGCACTCGCTGCGCAATGCGGCGCACGGATTCTCGCCGACGGGGGCAATGCCATCGAGGCGGCGCTGGCCGCAGCCGCGACCCTGGCCGTGGTCTATCCCCACATGACGGGCCTCGGCGGCGATGCATTCTGGTTGATTGCCGAACCGCAACGGGTGCCGGTGACCATCGATGGGGCAGGCCGTGCCGGAGCCGCCGTGACCGACTCTTTATATAGGAGTCACGGCCTTCGGGAGATCCCCTGGCGGGGGCCCTTGGCGGCCAATACCGTGGCCGGCGCGGTATCGTCTTGGAGCGCGGCCTGGGAGATCAGCCGTCGATGGGGCGGAAAGATGCCTCTCTCGCGCATCTTTGCCGAGGCGGTCTCGCTCGCGGAGCACGGCACTCGTGTCACGGCCGGTCATGCCGATGCGGCATCCCGGTTCCGCTCCGTGCTCGAGACCGTGCCCGGGTTCAGCGCTCTGCACTTCATCGACGGGGTTGCGCCGGCCGCGGGCGCGATGCTGGTCCAGCCCGCTCTCGCCGAAACACTGCGGGCATTGGCTCGCGACGGGCTGATGAGTTTCTATTCCGGAGCGCTCGCTCGCCGGATGGCCGCCGAACTTGCTGCCGCCGGCGTGCCGTTGAATGCGGCCGATCTCTCGGGTCAGCGGGCCACTCTCGGCCGACCGTTGCGGCTCAAACTGCCCGTCGCCGAACTCTTCAATTGCCCACCGCCATCGCAGGGGCTGGCCTCCTTGCTGATCCTCGGTATCTTCTCGCGGCTGCCCGCCGCGCAGCCGGACGGATTTGCACACATACACGGAATCATCGAGAGCACGAAGCTTGCGTTCGCCGTCCGGGATCGGGAGATCGGCCATCGTGAGGATGACGGCTCGATACTCGAGCGATATTTGACGAATCGCGAGCTCGAGCGCAGCGCCGCTCTCATCGATCCTCGCCGCGCGGCGCCGTGGCAGGGCGATGCCGGGGAGGGTGACACCGCGTGGTTCGGTGTGATCGACGGAAGCGGACGTGCCGTCAGCGCCATTCAGAGTCTGTATTTCGAATTCGGCTCGGGGGTGGGATTGCCGGACTCAGGCTTCGTGTGGCAGAACCGCGGTTGCGCCTTTCGGCTCGACGGCGAAGGGCCGAATCTGCTCGCGCCGCACCGCAAGCCCTTCCATACTTTGAATCCGGCCTTCGCGCGCTTCCCTGACGGACGCACAATGGTGTACGGCGCGATGGGCGGAGACGGCCAGCCGCAGACGCAGGCCGCTGTATTTACGCGTTACGCGTTTTACGGGCAGGATTTGCAGGAGGCGATCTCGGCTCCTCGCTGGGTGCTCGGCCGCACCTGGGGAGAAGCGCGCTCCGCATTGCGTTTGGAGAGCCGGTTTTCCGACCGGCTCATGAGCGAACTCGCCGCGGCGGGTCACCCGGTGGAGCGCGTGGCCGCGTTCGATCCCATGATGGGCCACGCCGGTGCGATCGTGCACTCGAGTACGCATGGATTCCAGGGCGCGAGCGATCCACGCAGCGACGGCGCCGCGGTGGGATGCTGACCGCTATCGCATCACCAACTGCACCGGCAATGGAACGAAAGGCGGAATCGGCATTTGCGCGCCCAAGTACGCCGCTTTGAAACACTTCGCCTTGGCCGTATTGCTGTCGCTGTAGGATTGGATGATGCGTCCGTTGCGATCGACGAGCAAGATCAGCGAAATCCGCTGGCCGACATTTTTGGCGTAGCAGCCCGACCTTTCATCCAAGTGCCGCGCATTCTGAGACCTGACGAATGCGATCACATAGTCCGCGAACCCGGGTAGATCCTTGGCGCGATCGTAGAGCGCGAGCCCCGATGGGTAGGCATCCGCTGCCGGGGGCGAAGCGGCACAGGCAGCGATCAGTAATGCGGCGACAATGCATGCCGGCAAAGCCAAGCGGCCCGCGTGGGTCACGAACCGCGCCCCTTCAAAACCGAGTCGACCCAGGCGACGAAGGTCTCCGCCATTACCTGCCTGACCTGTGCATCAGTTCGTCCGGACCGGGCCGGCACATGAAAGGAATGATCCGCGTCCCTGATCAAGGCCAACGTAGCGCGTTCGCCTAAGTCTTGCGCCAGGGGTTCGATCAGGGGCAATTCGGCCAGCGCATCGCGAGTGCCTTGCAGAAATAGCATGGGTATCTTCACGTGGGTGAGGTGCGCAGCCCTGTCGAGCGATGGCTGCTTTGCCGGATGCAGCGGAAAACCGAAGAAGACCAAACCGTGCACGTGAGGAAGAGGCGCTTTTGCCTGCGCCTGAGAGGTCATCCGGCCGCCGAAGGACTTGCCGCCGGCGAACAAGGGGATCGAGGGCGCAAGCGCGTAGGCGGCCGCGGCCGCCGCGCGTACCGTGGCGTGGCACAGCACAGGCGGGTCCGGCCTTTTAGCCTGCTTCTCCGTGTAGGGAAACTGGAAGCGCAATGTGGCGATGCCGACGCGCTCCAGATCGCCGGCCACGGCGTCCATGAATTGATGGTGCATGTCCGCTCCCGCACCATGTGCGAGCACCAGGCAGGCCTTCGAGTGGTCCGGGGTCTGCATGAGCGCGGACACCTGGGTCTGCTCGTTGACCGAAATTTTCACCGGGATGGGAGGGGAGGGTGCCACGCGTCAGAATCACATCGGGTTCAACTCGCGGCGCGCGGCGAAAACCAGATTCCTTTGGAAGAACGGCAACACTTCTGTAAAGATCCGCCCACTCTCACCCCAGTTCCCCGTTCCCCAAACACCGTTATATTCTTCCGCCTCGTGCACCACGCCGAATTCATTCAATTTATGAGTCAGCGCTTGGTTGGCATAAACATGATCCTGATTCGGGTCGCTGCGCGCCCAGTCGAACTTGAGCCCTCGCAGTGACTTTAGATTGTCTGCGTACTTGGGGATCAACGATTCAATGAAGAAATTACTCCGCAACCGGGCCGTCACGGCGCTGTCGATCGCAAGATTGTCGCCCTCCTTGTGCGCCTGCAGATCAATATACAACGGCGGCTTGGATAAGTTCGGTAGATGCGCCTGGAAGATTGACGTGAATATTTTCGAACTCGAATACACTTCCTTATCTAAGTCGTTGAGAGATTTTGCGTTGGCCAAAGTCTCCCAATTGGGCCGCGAGTACATCGCAAAGATCCCCGACCCTGTGCCCACCGGATGCAGCGCGTAAACCGAACCGAAGACTTCGGGATGAGTCATCCCGAACCGAAGCGCGCCATAACCGCCCATGAAATCTCCGGCAATTCCTCGCGAATCGCGGCTGGGAAGGGTTCGGAAGCTTTTGTCCACATACGGCACCAGCTCCTGGACCACAAAATCTTCCCAGTTACCCGTGACCGGCGAATTGACGTACCAGGAACTCCCCAGCGGCGTGTTCATATCGACGCAGACGAGGATGAACTTACCAATAACTCCTGTCTGAGTGGCGCGGTCAAACAAACCCTGTGCGCCGTTCTTGTCGAACGGGGCGCGATAACTGTCAAACGGGGTGGGCATGAAGTAGATCACGGGATAACGGGCATTGGATTTGTCGTACCCCGCGGGAAGATAGACGACCATACTTCGTACCGGACTTACGCCGATCATATTCTGTGCAAATTTCTCCGAGCGTATCTCCCTGTCGACCACCTGACTATCCGACCGGGCAAGCGCATGGGGCGCGAAGGCCGCAAGAACCAGACCCAGCGAAGCCAATGCGAGTGCCGACGTCACGCGCTGTCTCATGATGTTTCCTCTCCGTCCTTCCATTGCTCGTGGCGGCGTGTCTCAGATGTTGCGGCTAGATACCAGGCGGGCCAGGTCAAAGTCAGGGCGATCAGCCATCGAGGCGGATTCCACCAGGGCTCGCCATGAATGTGCAGGGTCGGAATCGTCAGCAGGCTCACGGCTACGGCCAGCAGGATCGCTGAGGCCCGCTTGATCTCACCGACCCGAAGACCATCGCGTGCTCCCCATACTGCCGGCACAAGAAACAGAAGCAAGCAAGGTGGAGAGAGCGATTCAACCTGGAAGCGGGACAGACAGAACACACAGGGAACCAAACAAGAGACGGTGCTCACCCAGAACGTACGTCGCGAGATTGAGGCGACCGCGAAGCCGCCTGTCCACGACCAGCCCACCAGCAGCAGCGCTTGCGGAATTGCGGACAGCCATGGCGAAACCGACGGTTGCCCGACGAGCCCGTGGCTGGTTGCGAAGATGTTTTGAAGCGCGCGGCTCACCGCAAGCGAGGCGCCCATGAGCAAGAAGCTGCACGGCACGCTCAGCGCAAAGGCAGCGATCCAAGGGCGCCAGATCTTCCAGACTTGAGCTTCGCGGCGCAGGACAAGCCCGAGCACGGCGAGCATCGCCTGCCGCGCTCCTTCGCCTGCCTCGATCAAGTCCCCCAGGACGGCCTCGCGCTCGTCGCGTCCCAGCATGCTCGAGGCAGCTTCCACCCAGGCCCAACCGGCGGTGACGCGAGTCAATCTACCGCCCAAGCAGCGCCGCGGCTGATCCGCGTCACTGCGTCGTAGAATTCCTTGGCGGCCCGGACTCCATCGCCTGTCACGCGGACCATACGTTTGGAGCGGCCACCGCGTTGGGGCGTGGCTTCACCCATCCGGCTCGTCAGCAGTCCCTTGGCTTCGAGCCGATCAATGGTGGTGTACAGTGCTCCGATAGAGCAATTCCGTCCGGTCGCGGCCTCGATTGCTTCGCGAATTGCAGCACCGTAGGCCTTGTCGCCAAGTCCGACGGCCGAAGTCACGATCAGGTATTCAAATTCGCCGAGCATGATTAGAACTACATTGTGCGTCTAATCATGCCTCGGCGTCAAGATGTCGCAGGCAGCGGCTGGCTCCCCCGGAGCAACTTCAAATCGATGGAGTCAGCCATCGCCTTGTAGCCCGTATCGTTTGGGTGCAGGTGATCTCCGCAGTCATAGGCAGGCAGCAAGCGTGCCGGGTGGCTTGGGTCGCGCACGGCTTGGTCAAAATCGATGACCGCATCAAACTCGGCCTTGGTGCGAATCCACGCGTTGACCGCTTGGCGCTTGAGTTCCCCTGCGGGCGTGTAGTAACCGGGAAAGGTGGTGCCTTCAAAGGGAGTCAGGGTACCGCCGAGGATCATGAGCTTCTTCTCATGCGCGCGCTCGATAAGTTGGTGCAGCCCACCGATGATCTCCTCGGCACTCACCTCCTCTGCGGGCAGGCCGAGGGCACCGGAGAGGCCGATGTCGTTGATTCCCTCCAGCACGATTATGTGCGTGACGCCGCTTTGCGTCAGTGCGTCGCGCTCGTAGCGCGCCAGCGCATTGGGGCCAAACTTGTCATGCAGCAGCCGGTTGCCGCTGATCCCTTGGTTCAGTATCGCCATCCCGTTCTTTGCATGTCCGGCATTGAGCCGCAGTGAGAGGTAATCCGGCCAGCGATGGTCGGCATCGACGGTGGAGCAGTATCCATCCGTGATGGAATCGCCGAAGGTGACGACGGCGCCCATCCTCTTGGCAGCCGCCACCTCCACATCCGCCAGTACGAATCGGGACGTCGCGGTGGTCGCGACCGGCATCTCGGCCGCCGTGCTGAAGTCTCCCGGACTCGAAACGTAGGTGGTCTGCACCCCCAGCTGATGCCATGTAAGCGGGCCGGTGGTGCCGGGAAAATAGATGCTCACCGCGAGATCCGCAAACGCCGGCACTTCAAAGTCGATCGGGTCGCTCAACACCAGCGCACCGGCCGGGATGGTTATGGAGCGGTTTCCATTGAATGTAAGCGCCCGGTCGGAAGCCGAAAGGATCGAGGCTCCGGATCTCTGCAATGCAATGTGGGCGGCACCGATCTTCAGCGGGCTCGTGCCGAATGCATTCGACAGTCGCACCCGGAGCCGGTTGCCGGCGATGCTGACGTGAGTAATGTGCCGCACCGTCTGATTCGAGAAGCCGGAATTCTCCTGGCCCGGGACCGAGTCAGCGGCCATGGGGCTCGCGCTCCAGGTGCCGACCCAATACTCGTCGCCGCCGCCTTTGACCGAGGCGGATAGAACACCGGCACAACCGGTGAACACGAACAACGCCATTGCTGCGACGACGAGCGGCGCGCGCTGCCGACGGCTGCGTAGGAGATTCGATGGCATCGGCATCCTCTGATGACGCCGCAGAAGCGGCTCTGGCGAGTATACATTTTGGCGGCGCCCGGGACTCGCGCGATACCGATTGCTGTCGGTACATCCGGCATCGTGCTGAACACGACGTCGAATTCCTATCTGGGCAATTGGATTTTATTGCGGATAACTTCCGCGACGAAGGATAAGGCGGTGGCAAATCTGAAAAGCTACACGGCACGCGTGCCCGGTGACGAAAACGCAGCTCGGACTCTGGATGCTGTTGTTAACGGAAAAGTTGAAATCAAGCAATTAAAGGCAAGCCCATAACTGTTTACTCGCCCACTCCACGTTGCTGGGGATGGCTGCTCTGAGCGAGAAGGCGCTGCCCGTCATGCGCTGACAGCCCGTGCAATGGCAGACCATGGTGAGAAACGGCGGCAAACTCACTGCGAACCGCACCTGTCCGCAGCGACACCCACCTTCTCGACCTGACTTTGTCTTGCTCATGGTATGGGTCCTTCGTCGCGTCGCTGCGATTTAATCCCCTGGAGCAGCCACTTTGCGGGGTACCCCGCTTTAGTTTGCCCTCCGAATTCCGCTAGATTAACTGAGGGAGAGGAGTGGTCGCGCCGCGACTGGCCGCCGTGGCTTGTTGCGTTGCACATGGATGCGCCCGCGAATCGATAATGAACAAGGTCCCTACGATTTACCGCGCTCAAACATGCGACCGCACGCCGCGTTATGTCCAAAGCTAAGGGACCGCTGACGCTGTCACGCTTTGAACCGCGCCGCGCCGGCAGGATGCCGGTGGTCGAGCAATTTCCGACGCACGATATCGCGGGCGCGGGAGACGGCGAGGCGCAGTTGCAGGCGATCCTGATGCACAGCCGTTCGCCCGTGTTCATCAAGGATGCCGCCGGGCGATATCTGCGCGTCAACGATCCGTTCGTCCGAGAGTTCGGCTTGCCGCGCGACGCCTGTCTCGGGCGCACAGACAGCCAAATCTTTCCCGCCGACTTGGCAAGGGCGCTGCAGATCAACGATGGATTGGTGCTGAAGCACGGCAAGGCGATCGAATTCAGGCATAAGCGCACCGACAAGCAGGGGTCGTCCCGCACGAATCTCATTCTGAAGTTTCCCGTCAGGAATGGTACCGGGCGAATCGTCGGGATCGGCGGAACCGTCACGGACATCACCGAGCAGGTGCTCGCGGCGCAGACCGTTGCGCGCCAATCGCTGAGGCAAAGTCTGATCGCCGCATTCGGTCAATTTGCGCTGCAGAACCCCGGCCTCGACGACCTCATCGTCCAAGCGGTGCAGACTCTCGAGAAGGGCCTTCAGCCGGAATTCAGCCGATATCTCGAGCTCGCGCCCGACGAAGCGCGGCTCCGATTCAAGGCCGGCTCGGGCTGGTCCGGCATTTGGGCCGATCAGGTGCAATTCGACGCGGTCAACGAAGCCCAGGATCGCTTTTCCATCGGTACGCGCACGACCTCGCTGATCGAGGACTACGCGGCCGAAGGCCGCCATCGCCCGTCTCCCGTCCTCGAAGATCACGGAATTCGCAGCGGCGCGGAAGTGCTGGTGTGGGGTGTCCATGGTCCCTACGGGTTACTGGGTGTTTACTCGCGCGTACCCGGTGCATTCGCCCAAGATAGTGTCGATTTTCTCAATGCCGTCATGAACACTCTCGCGGCCGCCCTCGATCACAGATGCACGCAGGATCGCCTGGCGTACCTGGCGCAATTCGATACGCTCACCGGATTGCCCAACCGCACCATGTACATCGAGCGGCTGTCGCAGGCGTTGCGCCAATCCGATCGGGACAGGCGCAGCGTGGGGGTGTTGTTCGTCGATGTGGACCGGTTCAAATCGGTCAATGACGAGTTGGGCCACAGCGGCGGCGATGCGGTGCTTGCGCGAGTGGCGGGGCGCCTTCAGAGTTGCGTCCACCCGGCCGATACCGTGGCGCGGCTCAGCGGCGACGAATTTGCGCTCCTTCTCAATCATGTGACCGGGCCCGAGGACGCCGCGATGGTGTCGGAACGGGTGATCGCAAGCCTCGCAAAACCGTTTCGGGTGGACGGACACAAGGTGTACGTGTCGGCGAGCCTCGGCATCAGCATCTCGCCCGCCGATGGGTCGGATCCGGACGCTCTGCTGAAGAACGCCGACATGGCGATGTATCTAGCCAAGCAGGCCGGCCGCAATACCTATCGATTCTTCCTCCCGGAAATGAACGCTCGAGCCGCGGAGCGCCTGCGGACCGAAACCGAACTGCGCGGCGCGCTCGCCCGGCGCGAGTTCGTGCTGCACTATCAGCCGAAGGCCTCCATCGAGAGCGGCCTCATCAGCGGATTCGAGGCCTTGTTGCGCTGGAATCATCCGCAGCGCGGTCTCGTTTCGCCCACGGAGTTCATTCCCATTCTCGAGGATACGGGATTGATCAATGAGGTGGGCGAGTGGGTGGTGCGGCAGGCGTGCGAGCAGATCCGCGCCTGGCGTAACGCCGGCCTGAAGGCCTGCCCCGTGGCGATCAACCTGTCGGCCCGGCAATTCAACCAGAACGATTTGGATGTTTCCATCGCGCGAATCTTGCGCGAAACGGCGATCGACCCGAACCTGCTGGAGTTCGAACTGACCGAATCGATCCTGATGAGCGACTCGGAAGATGCCGTGCGTGTTCTCGACAATATGAAGCGATGCGGGATTCGGTTGTCGGTCGACGACTTCGGCACCGGCTACTCGAGTCTCGCCTACCTCCGGCGCTTTCCCCTGGACTCGCTCAAGATAGACCGCGCCTTCATCCGTCACATCACCACCGACTCGGGCGAGGCCACGATCGCCAAGGCCATCATCAGCCTCGCCCATAGCCTGAAGCTCAGGGTGGTGGCGGAGGGAGTTGAAACGCAGGCGCAGCTGGATTTCTTGCGCGAGTACGCCTGTGACGAAATGCAGGGCTACCTGTTCGCACGGCCGATGTCCGCCGCCGATTGCGCGCGCGCGATGGCCGAGGGCTGGTGCCTGCCGGAGCGTCGACGGCCTTAAGCTGCGAATTGACTGACGCGGGCGTTGGGATAATAGTGGGGATGTCCCGAACTCGAGCCCGAGGTCCCACGTTGCCGCATCCACAACTGAATGGCCGACTCCGCCGCCGCGCGCCCTTGGTCGCGCTGATTTGCCTATACGCCCTGTCGGCCGGGCGGGCGCCGCTTGCGTCGGCGGACGAGGCGATGGCGCACATGGCGGGCCACATGTACATGACGACGCTCCGGCCGCTGAAGAGCGGCGATCGCGAGAAGGCCGATGCCTTGGTCGCGAGCGCAAAAGCGGCCATGGCGCCGTATCAGGACTACCACAAGGCGCTGGCGGACGGCTATAAGATTTTTCTTCCCGATGTTCCTCAGCCCCAGTATCACTTTACTCAGTACGAGCATGCGCTGGAGGCGAGATCGCACTTCGATCCCTTGAAGCCGACCTCGCTGCTCTATACGAAGTCGCCGGATGGGGGGTACACGCTCATCGGCGCCATGTATACCGCTCGGGTCGATGCCACCGAGGATGAGATCAACGAGCGTATTCCCTTGAGCATTGCGCATTGGCACCAGCACATCAACTTCTGCAAGGCGCCGCCCGATCAGAAGGCCGCGTACTTCGGGCCCGGCGCAAAATTTGGTCTGCTCGGCTCCATCACGACCAAGGAGGATTGCGAGGCCGCAGGCGGGCAGTTCTATCCTCATATCTTCGGCTGGATGGTCCACGTGTACCCTTTCGAGAAAGACCCCGGCAAGGTGTGGTCGACGGATGACGATCAGCACGGGCACGACAACATGGATCATTCCGCCATGCCCGGGATGAAGATGCCCTGACGGGCGGATGGTCGGGAAAACTCGTGTCCAAAGCGGCGCCGCCGGGCGTTCAAGAGGTGTTGGCCGATGCGTTGCGGCATCACCAGGCAGGACGCCTGGGAGACGCGGAACGGCTCTACCGTCAGATTCTCCTCGCCGATCCGCATCATGCCGATGCGCTGCATTTTCTCGGTGTTCTTTCGCACCAGGCCGGCCGCAACGAGTCGGCCGTGGATCTCATGGCTAAGGCCATTGCGCAGAACGACCGAGTACCGGCATTCCACAACAATCTCGGCAATGCGCTCAAGGCACTGGGCCGATGGGAGGAGGCCGTGCTCTCGTACCGGCGGGCATTGGCCTTGAAACCGGACCTCTTCACGGCTCACTACAACATTGGGCTTGCCCGGCAGGCGCAGGGCAATCTGGCCGAGGCAGTCTCTTCCTATGGGCGGGCGCTGGCGCTCAAGCCGGACTACGTCGAGGCGCACGGCAATCTAGCCAATACCCTACAGGCGCAGGGCAACCTAGCGGAAGCGGTGGCCTCCTACGCTCGGGCGCTGTCTCTGCAGCCGAACTACGCCGAGGCGCACAGCAATCTAGGCAATGTTCTCAAGGCGCAAGGTAAGCCGGCAGAAGCCATGGCCTCATTCAAACGGGCCTTGGCACTCAAGCCGGATCTGGCCGAGGCACATCTCAACTTAGGCATTCTCTTCATCGAGCAGGTAATGATCGAGGAGGCGGTAGCTTGTTTACGGCGAGCGTTGGCTCACAAACCGGATTACGCCGAGGCGCACCACTACCTGGGCAATGCATTGCGGGAGCAGGGCAGGATGGAAGAGGCCATGGTCTGCTACGGCCGGGCGCTGGCCCTCAAGCCGGACTACGCCTCGGCGAGGCTCGGTGCGGCGATCGCAGTGATCCCCATTTTCGCGCAGAGTGTTGCCGACAGTAGCGCCGCGGTCGGCAAATTCTCGCGAACGCTGGAGGAATTGAGCGATTGGAGTCACGCCAATCCCGGCCGGTTGGGAAGCGCTGCGGGCAGCCATCAGCCGTTTTATTTGGCGTACCGGCCCCGGGACATCGGTGCCTTGCTATCCCGCTATGGCGATCTGATGGGCGCGGAGGCGGCGGCCCACTGGCGACCGGCGATCGACAAACAGCAGACTGTTCGGCCGCGTCGCGATCGCATTCGCTTGGTGGTCGTGAGCGGCCAAGTGCGCCGCCACCCGGTGTGGGACGTGGTGTTGCGCGGAATCATCGCGCATATGGATCGCCGTCGGTTCGAAGTCTTCGTCTACCACACAGGCCCGACAGTCGACGAAGAAACGGATTGGGCGAGGAGCCGCGTCGATAGATTCGTGCAGGGGCCCAAATCGACGGAGTCGTGGTTGCACCAGGTTGCGCAGGATGTACCCGATGCGATGTTTTACCCCGAAGTGGGCATGGATCCGGCCACATGCGCGTTGGCCGTGTTGCGGTTGGCGCCGCTGCAGATCGCGGGCTGGGGCCATCCGGTGACCACGGGGTTGCCGAGCATTGACACGTTTTTATCCGGAGAGTACCTGGAGGGCCCGGAGGCCGAACTGCATTATCGGGAACGGTTGATTCGTCTACCCGGAACAGGCGTTTGCACAGAATCGAGCGCGATCGAGGCGCGGGATTGGAATGGCCCCGATCGGCAAAGGCATGTCGTGCGATTCGCGCTGTGTCACCAGCCGATCAAATTCGATCCCGCGGACGATGTTCTGTTGGCGCGCATCGCAAAAGACGCGGGGCCGAGCGAGTTCTGGCTGGCTTCAGCGAACACGCATCCTTGGGCGACGGCAAAAGTACGCGATCGGCTGGCGGCCGCCTTCCGCGCGGAGGGGCTCGACCCGGACGCGCACCTCCGGGTGATGCCTTGGTTGCCGCGCGCGCAGTTTGCCGGCTTCTTGGACGAGATGGATGTCTATTTAGACTGCCCGGCCTTCTCCGGCTATACCACCGCCTGGGCCGCCGTGCATCGCGGTCTGCCGATCGTCACGAGGGAAGGTGAATTTCTGCGCCAGCGTCTGGCCGCGGGACTGCTGAGACAGATCGGGATCACCGACGGGATCGCCATGACCGGCGATCAGTATGTGCAGATCGCCACTCGCTGGGCAGAGGAGTGCAGGCAGTCCGATCTTTGGGCAGCGCGGCGCGAAGAGATTCTGCGAGCTGCGCCCATGGCCGACGGCAATCGCTCGGCCGTGCGCGCGTTTGAACAGGTCCTGTTGAGTTCGAGTGCTGCCCGCAGTTGAAATCAGCAACTGTACTTTCATTCGCCGTGGCATAATTTCGGACGTGAAGATCATAGAACGCGACCACCGGAACGCGCCGCGTTCGACCCCGTGACGGCCACCCCCATCAGGAGCATCGCCATTGTGGGCGGTGGCACGGCAGGCTGGATGACGGCCGCGAGCCTTGCCAAGTTTCTGAAGGCGCTCAAGGTGCGCATACGCTTGGTCGAGTCCGAGCAAATCGGCACCGTCGGCGTGGGCGAAGCCACGATCCCCCCGATCATGGAATTCATACGCGGGCTCGGGATCGACGAGAACGACCTCATCCGCAAGACCAAGTCGACCTTTAAATTGGGCATCGAATTCAGGGATTGGACACGTATCGGCCATTCCTACATGCATCCCTTCGGCCAAACCGGGTTCGACATGGGACCCCTGGCTTTTTCGGCCTACTGGCTCAAGGCTTTTCGCGCGGGCAAGGCGGTCAGGCTCGAGGAATATTCACTGCAGGCGGCCGCGGCCTATGCGGGGAAATTCATGCGGCCCGTCCCGGCGACGAATTCTCCCTTGGCCGGAATCACCTATGCCTTGCAGTTCGACGCGTCGCTGTTTGCGCGGTACTTGAGAACCATCGCCGAGGCGAGCGGCGTCGAGCGTACGGAGGGCCGCGTAAAATCCGTGTCGCTCAAGTCGGAAGACGGATTCATCGACGCGCTGACCCTCGACAGCGGGGAGAGGATCGAGGCCGATCTGTACGTCGATTGCTCCGGGTTTCGCGGACTGTTGATCGAGGACGCGTTGCGGACGGGGTACGAGCATTGGAACCACTGGCTGCCCTGCGATCGCGCGGCCGCGGTGCCTTGCGAGCGAACACAAGCCCTGTCGTCCTACACCCGCGTCACCGCCAAGCCGGCGGGATGGCAGTGGCGCATCCCATTGCAGCACCGCGTCGGCAATGGCTACGTCTACAGCAGCGGCTTCGTGAGCGACACCGCGGCGCAGGACGAGCTGCTGTCGAGCATCGAGGGCAAGGCATTGGCCGACCCGCTCAAGCTGCAATTCGCCACCGGCCGCCGCAGGCGCTTCTGGAACAGGAATTGTGTTGCGATCGGATTGTCGGCCGGCTTCCTCGAACCGTTGGAATCCACCAGCATTCACTTCATCCAGCGCGGCATTACCATGCTCCTGGCGCTGTTCCCTGACCGCGATTTCCGCAGTGCCGAAATCGATCGCTACAACAAGATTCTGGGGATGGAATACGAGCGGGTGCGGGACTTCCTGGTCCTGCACTACAGTACGACGGAGCGCAGCGAAGGCGACCTGTGGGGCTACTGCCGCAACGTCTCGAAGCCGGACAGCCTGCAGGAGAGAATCGACCTGTTTCGCAGCCACGGACGCATTTTGCGCGAAGACTTCGAACTGTTCCCGACGCAGAGCTGGCTATACGTCATGGTGGGCCAAAACATCATGCCGGAAAACGATGACCCGTTGGTCGATATTCTCGACCCGCAACTCGTCAACGACAACCTGGCGAACATCCGCGAGGTGGTTCGCAAGTGCGTGGAAGCAATGCCCGCGCATGAGGATTTCATCAAGCAAAATTGTTCGGCCTGAGCGCGACCGGGCGAGCGAGCCCGCATCGACTGCGTTCAGCCGCCGCGAAGCCGGTGCATGACGATGGCGCGGATCTTGGCGTAATTGTCCTTGAGCGGACCCAGCATGCCATGCTGTTCGGCGGGAAGATGCGCGAGCGGGTGACCGTGGCTGCGAAACACATAGTGATCGAAGAAGGCTTTCCAAGCCTGCCGCTCTCGTGGGGGACGCTCGGCGATGGCGATCATGCTCAGCAATAGACCGGTATAGGGTGCATCCGCACCCGCAAAGGCGTCCCACCAATAATTGACGAGGCCGTTGAATGAGGCCGTGGACTCGATCTGGTGCCACCATAGCTTGGGTATGTAAATTCCGTCACCGGGCTTGAGCTCGGCGCACAGCGCCTGCTCGCGGATCTTGCCGAACAGCGGATACTTGTCGTCGTCCTGGGGCGCCGAGGCTGCGAGGCTGACGGGTTGACCTGCCATGGTGTTGTCCAGGGGTCCCACGTAGAGCCCTTCGATGGCCTCCGGCGGATACAAGGTAAAACGCCGGGCGCCGGCCACCACGCACGCCACATTGTCGTATGAGTCGAAATGCGCCGAGACGTTGGAAGGGTGTCCGAGCCAGATTCGCGGCGCGATGTGCGCGGCCAGCACCTGCAGTACATTCTGGTCGGCGAAGCCCGGCAAGAACTCGTTCATCGGAACCGAACCGACATACATGGTCGGCTGCCCGGTTTGACCATGGGTGGCAACGATGGCGGTCAATGCGTCGATGAAGCGCATGCGCCGGCGTTCGAAGTTGAACCCCTTGAGGTCCTCGGCGTAGTAGTACTTGCCGGCGATCTTGGGGTCGCCGACGAAAGCGTCGGCCTGGCCGCCGTTATCGAAGCGGGCCAGGTAATCGCGGAATTCCTCGGCCGACCGCGTGGCCGTATGGACTGCGGGCCAGCCGCTCACCAAGCCGCGCATGACCACGGGCAGGCATGGTTCCACGACCTCCCTGAGGAACTGTGCCGGGCTGGATAAGCCCCTGCCGTCGATCTCACGCAATGTCTGACTCATCGGGGGCGATCAAGCCGAGCCTGACTTGAGCGGTTCGCCTCCCAGCGAATCGCCGCCGGGCAGGAAGGAGCGGTTCTTTCGCTGCGCCAACACCGACACATGGTCGAGCGAGGCCAGCATTAGATAGATCAGCTGCAGATAGCCGCGCCGGAACAGATCGAGCACCGCGGGATCGGCGAGTTGCTTCAATTGGTCCCGATTGATGGTGTACAGCCCGGTGAACTCACGATCGGCGCCGTCGTCGAAGCGCGCCGAGATGGTCATGGGCTCGATCAGTTTGAGGCTCATCAGCGTGTCGATGAAGATGCGTGTGCGCTCGAGTCCCGGCCGCAATTCGCGCATCAATCCCATGACGCTTTGCAAATACTTGCTCGGTTCGCCCGCCTCGGTGAACAGCTCCTGATCCCCGGACGACGCCACGCGCGGATGATCGAGGTCGATGGCCAAATCCGACCCCGCGGTGAGGAAGGGCCCGCGCTGCAAATTGAGCGGGCGGTACACGCTCAAGGTTCGATGTTCGTCCAAAAACAGGTTCTCGCCGGTGTCGAAGCCCAGCATGGCGCCGCAATAGAACTGCCCGGTATCGGCGTCCTTGGAGAACAAGATGGGATAGTGCATCGCCAGCGCATGAAATTCGTTCACCACCACGGCCACGAAGCGCTGATTGTCCCCGTAATGCGCAGCCGGCAGCGCATGAACCCGCAATTTACGATGCGACTGGCTGTCGAGCAGCACTACATTGCTCATGCGGGCCGTCTCCTGCTTTTAGATTGGCTGTAAGCCATATTCGAAGATTTTCTTTACCAGGTCGCGGTTTTTCGGCAGTTGTGAACGCAATTGCCGGGTCATTGCGACGTTGTCATTCATGAGCTTGGCAGCGATGGCCTCGGTTCCGGCATTGTCCCCGGGTTCGACCTCGGTGCGAAAACCCATACCGTACAACACGTACTGGTAGCTCGCGGCGGGGAATACTTCCTCGAGCCGGTCGAACTCGTCGAAGAACCAGGGCGACTGGTACTTCCAGAGGCGCAACAGGTTCTTGAGCCGGTCCGAAATCGTGCCGGGATCGACATTGTCCTTCCAGAAGGCGCTGTCCGTGCGCCGGGTCAGCGCATAGTGCAACTTGAGAAAATCGATGATGCGGCCCCAACGGTAGTGCGTGACGTCATTGAATCGTGCCGAGACGATGTCCATGACCTCGCGATTGGCGGGCAATTGTTCGGCGATCAGCTTCGCCGAAAGCTCGATCAGCACGATGGCGGAAGACTCCAGGGGCTCGAGAAATCCGGCCGCGAGCCCGACAGCCACGCAATTCCTCTTCCAGAATGTTTCGCGATGCCCGCCGCGGAACGAAATCTTGCGCGGTGTGAGATGCGCATGCTGCTTCCCCAAGTACCGCATCAGGGTGTCGTGGGCTTCGTCATCGGTGCTGTGCGTGCTGGAATACACATAGCCTGTACCGCGCCGGCTCGGCAGGCCGATATCCCAGATCCATCCCGCCGATTGAGCGGTGGAAATCGTGTGGGACGCCATCGGACTGTCCGGCGTCTCGTAGGGAACCTGCAGCGCCAGTGCGGTGTCGCAGAACAACACATCGTTGCAAGCCTTGAACGGTACGCCGAGCGTCTTGCCGAGCAGCAGGGCCGAAAAGCCGGAGCAGTCGACGAACAGATCGCCCGCGATCTCACCCGCCTGCTGCGTATCGACGCTGCGGATATCGCCGTCCTCCGACTGATTGACCGTCGTGACGTCGGCGAGCACGTGGCGCACGCCGAGCTTCGTGGTGCAGTGCTGCTGCAGGAAACTCGCGAATTTTCCGGCGTCGAGATGGTAGGAATAGTTGGCGAGGGCCTGATATTCGGGCGTGGTGATCATCTTGGGCGCGAGCCCCTCGTCGCAGAGCCGGCCTTGCGGACAGACGGCTTCACAGAACGTAAGCCCGGAGTCGCGGCCCAGCCAATGCGGCGCGAGATTCACCTGAGTGAATCCCTGCGGCAGCATCAAAGGGTGGTAGTAAGCGTCGTCGTCGGCACCGGTGGTCCAGCGCGCGAACTGGGCGCCCTGCTTGAATGCGGCGTTGCAGTTTCGAAAGAACTCGGTCTCAGAGACCCCCATCTTTTGCAGCGTGGACCTAAGCGTCGGCCACGTACCTTCGCCCACGCCGATGATGGGGACATTGGGCGATTCAACCAAGGTGACGCTGAATCCGGTCTTCATGCGTCCCTGATGCCGGGCCGCAATGACACCGGCCGTCAGCCAGCCGGCAGTCCCGCCGCCCACGATCACAATGGATTGAACGCGTTGCGTCATGTTGCCGCGATTATCTCACGCCCGCACAAAAAAGAAGGGCCGCCTGGTAAGGCGGCCCTTGGTGGCCGAGGCCACTTTACAGTTTGGCGCGCATCCCGAGGGTGAACAGGCGTCCCGTATCAACCACATCCAGGATTTGCTCCGAGAAGCGGCCATGCGTGGAATAGACCTGATCCGTCAGGTTGAGACCCTCGAAGTAAACGCTGAAGTGCTTGTTGATCTCGTAGCTGGTGCTGAAATCCACATAGGTCCCGGCATTCACGAAGGTCGGTTCAATGCCGTCCTGCGAGTTGTTCTGCGTTTGACCATAATTTTGCAGGTACGAATTCTGGTGGTTGATCGCGACGCGCACCTGGAAGCCGTACTTGTCGAAGAACGGTATGAAGTTGTAGGAATTGGCGAGGCCGGGCACCGCAAAGTTGGACACAGTGAGATTGCTCGGGTCATACGGCTTGTTCGTACTGACGAACGTGGCGTTGGACTGGAAGCCAAAGCCGGTGTCGCCGATGGTGTACTGCCACGCCAACTCAATGCCCCGGACCTCGGCCGATGGGCCGTTGACCTGCGAAGTGATGCTGAAAATCGCCGGTGAGCCGCCCGGGAGAGTCACGCCATTGATTTGCTGTGCAACCGTGCCGCCCACGACGAAGTTGGACACCTCTTTCACGAATCCGTCGATTGAAACGTAAGAGTTCTGCGCGTAATACCACTCTGCACCGAGATCCAAATTGTCGGACAGGTACGGCAGCAAGGTCGGATTGCCGCCCGTTCCGTTGAGCGCTCCCACGCGTTGACCGGACGGGATGTTGAGATCCGGCGTCAAATCGCTCAGCGGCGCGCGAGTCAACGTGCGGGACACGTCCAAGCGTGCCTTGACGGTATCGGTCACCCCCAGGGTCAAGTCGATATTCGGCAACAGATAGCGGTAGTTGCTTTCGGTGCTGACCGGCACGGGCGGGGTGCTGTTGAAGCTATAGGCGGTGTGATCCGTCGCCAGAATAGACAGCTGACCGGTCGGCAAAGTCGAGACGCCGGCCGAAGTCACGTGCGTATCCTCGAAGCGCGCCCCGATGTTGATCTTCAGCGGCATGTCCTCGACCTTGGTCGCTGCCGACATGCTGAAGTACGGCGACACCGTGTTCTCAGTGATGTCCTGCGATGCCCCGAGATTCTGGTACATGATGTACTTGCCGGTGCAAGGCACTCCGCCCGACAGGTTGCTGCAGACCTTGGTGTTGTTCGCACCGTTCATCCCCGCGCCGTTCAAACCCTGTAGGTAGTTGAGAATGGAGATGCCGTTGGCTTGAATAATGGCCGGCGGCAGCAGGCCGCCGTTGCCCCAGCCGCTGATGAAGCCGGACCCGGTGGTGAAACTGTTCGATATCAAGTTCGCCGGTATGGGTGCGACGCCGCCCGAACCCACCGGGGGCGGGCCGTAGCCCGCATACATCTGCCAGGTATAGGGCAGGTCGGTAAATGCGCGCAAGGCCTCATCGTCATGCGTGGCTTGCACGCCGTACTTGAATTTCAGCTGATCGTCGTGCCAGACACCTTCCAGCTTCAACTGGTCGATTGTGTCGGTATTCTGGTTGTAGGACTCCACCAACACGTGCGAACCGATGTAGGCGGGGTTGATGAAGTTCGCGGCATCGCCCGCCGGACCAAAGCCCGTGGGATAAGGCAGGTTGTTGCCGCCGGGAACCACGATACCGAGCGAGGTGGAGTTGGGGCCATTGCCATAGCCGATGTCCGCGTCCAATGAAGTCTGGCCGCCGGGATTGAGCTTGGCAACGCCCTGATAGACGTCGAACATGTATGAGTTATGCTCGTTCGCATCCCACTTCACGTTGAAACCAAGGGTGTTCGTCGTGATCACCGATTGGTTGATCTGCGCCTGAAAGTCCGTTGGCGTGCCGGGCTGCGTGAAATTCGTCACCGTCCCGTCGGGCGCCTGAGTCACATCCATGATGCCGTTGCCGTTGAACCAGGCACTGAAGCCGTACTGATCCTGGACCAGCGTTTCCTTCGAGTAGTTGTCGTCGAGAGTCATTTCCAAGCCATCCACCGGCTTGGCCTGCAGCACGAACCGGCCGCCGACGCGCTTGTCCTCGGTGTGCTCCTGGTAGATGCCGTAGTCCTGGATGAACCAGTCCTTGATGCTGGGCGTGGCCGCCACGCTGGCGGGGACGCCGGTGGGCGGAGTCGCGGCAGGGGGATAGGCACAGGGTGCGGCGCCGGGCAACTGGCAGGGCGCCAGACCACTGCCTGAGGCCGGGTTGCCGCCCTCCCAACCTTGAATATTGACGTGATTGCCGCGAACTTCGCTGTCCGCATAGGCCCCATCGACCAAAATGCCGATGCGATCGTCTGCGAAGGTGTTGCTGAACAATATGCCGGCGTTCGGCTTGGCCTGGCTCTGGCCGGTATTTTCGTCTCCCGACAGCGATCCCGCCAATTGCATTCCGGGGTGATCGAGGGGCTTCGGATACTTGATATTGACGGTCGCGCCAATCGCGCCGCTCGAGAGGGAGGCGTCGGGAGTCTTCAGAACGTCGACTTGACCGACGAAGTCGGAACCCACCGATCCGAAGTCGAAGCCGCGGCCGGTGTTGCCGATCGCCGTCGGCACTTCGCGGCCGTCGAACAGGGTTTCATTGAACTGCGGGCCAAATCCGCGCACGGTGATCTGCGTCGAGCCGCCGCCGGACGACGTCCCGCCTGTGCCCGTCAGCGAGACCGCTTGGCGGCTCACCGTCACGCCGGGAATTCTCTCCATGGCGGTGGCGAGGTTCGCGTCGGGAAACTTGCCGATGTCCTCGGCGGAAATGGCATCCACGATTCCGTCGGAATCTTTCTTGATGTCCAAGCTCTTCTGCAACGACGCACGCAGTCCGGTCACGACGATTTCGGTCAGCTGATCGGAGCTGGATGCCGGGGCGGTGTCGGCAGGGTCGGCGGAGGCCGTGCTGGGCACTGATAGCGCTGTCAGGGAGAGTGCGGACGCACTGCCGGCGCAGATGGCATGTATCAGTTTGCGAAGATGATCATTGGATGCAGTCTTGTTCATTTATTCCCCCAAAACTCGGTATTGATTGTCAGTGAGTCGCAGCCACGCTCGTTCAAGTCCGACGTTCGTCGAATAGAATCCACCGCGGAATGAGCGTTCTTTGGCCGAGAGTTGCAGCGCGAACAGCCTTGCTAAGATCCGACATGTTCCATCCCCCAGGCCCGATCGATTTTCTTAGATAGCGGCATCAGTACCGCCAACCCTTTTGTATGGTTGCGCTACCATTCTATAAGGTATTTTGCTTTTTGCAAACACTTTGTGGTGACGCTACCATACTTCGAAGGACACCGCTGACATTTTTGCGATCGAACCACACTTTGCGCGCTGCGATTGGCCGCCTAAGCTGCTGATTCTGTTTCGAAAGCTGGCGCCGACTCAGCCGACCATGTCCTCCAATTCGGTGCCGCGGGTTTCGTGGACCATCCGCAACACAAAGAAGATCGACAGGAACGCACAGGCCGTATAGAAGCCGTAAGTGAGAGGCAGGCCCAGAGACATCGCCAGCACTGGAAAACTCCCGCTGATCGCGAAGTTGGCGGTCCATTGCGCCGCGCCGCTGACCGCGAGTCCCGACCCGCGCATCTGGTTCGGGAACATTTCGCCCAGCATCACCCACATGACCGGACCCCAGCTCAGGTTGAAGAACACGACGTAGAGATTCGCGCTGATCAGTGCGAGCAAGCCGATCTGCGGCGCCAAATGCAGCTTTTCATTGGTCAAATCACCGGTGGCGAAGGCGACGGTCAAGATCCCAAGCGTCACGGCCATGCCGATGGAACCGATCAGCAGCAGTGGCTTGCGGCCGATCCGGTCGATGAGAAAAATCGCGACGAGGCAGGCGGCGATGGACAAGGTGCCGCTCAAAATATTGATCTTCAGAGAGTCCGCTTCGCTGAATCCCACGGCCTGCCACAGTACCGCGCCGTAGTAGAACACGACGTTGATGCCGACCAACTGCTGAAAAGTGGCAAGCCCGATGCCCACCCAGACGATCTTGCGCAGGCGTCCGCTCGCATCGAGCAAATCCTTCAGACGGGGAGTGTGGTCCGCCGCGATGGAGCCGCGAATCTCCACGGCCTTTATCGCTGCCGCGGCCGCGCCGAACAATCGAGTCAGTACTTCCCGTGCCTCGCCGTCCCGGCCGCGCGCCACGAGGTAGCGCGGGCTTTCGGGAATGAACAGCAATGTGACGAAGAACACGCTGGCGGGGAGGATTTGCATCCAGAACATCCAGCGCCATGCCGCATAGCCCAGCCAAAACGCGTCGGTGGATCTGCCGGCGCTGTGAGCCAGAAAATAATTGGCGAGAAACGCACCGGTCAGGCCGGCGATGATCATGACTTGCTGCAGGCTGGACAACCGGCCGCGCATGCGGGCCGGCGTCACCTCGCTGATGTAGGCCGGCGACAAGACGCTGGCAGCACCGACGCCGACTCCCGCCGCGAAGCGCGCCAGGATCATCATGAGCGCCGAACCCGCCGCACCCGCCGCGAGTGCGCTCAGGATGAACAGCAGAGCGGCTGCGACCATGACTCGGCGCCGGCCCCAGACATCGGCCAGGCGTCCGGCCAGGAATGCGCCCACTGCACAGCCGGGGAGCAGGGCGCTCACGGTGATGCCGAGCCACGCGTCGCTCAGAGCGAAGGTATTCCGCAGTCCTTCCTGCGTGCCGTTGATCACGCCGCTGTCGTAGCCGAACATGAAGCCGCCGATGGTGGCGACACCCACGATGGCGGAGACCAGCCGAAGATTGGTATTGGCGTCGCGATTATCGTTCAATTTATGCTCTCCCCAGATGCGCGGCTCTGCGTCCGGCACTTTAGAAATTCAATTACGGTGCGACCGCGATGCAAATTTCGCACGGAATGATAGCGCTACCGTATACTATAAACAGAAGTATTTCGTCGCCAAGCGCCGTTGGCGCGGTTTAACAGATTCATCGGCGGCGAGTGAAATGGTAGCGATACCGTCGGGACGGCGCAGCGGTGCCGGCTCGCGAGGCGGACAGATGTACATGGGGATTGATATTGGCACATCCGCCGTGAAGGCGGCAGTCATGGACGCGGCGGGTCAAGTGATCGACCAGGCCTCATCCCCGCTCACCGTCTCGCGTCCGCACGCGTTGTGGTCCGAACAGAATCCGGAGGATTGGTGGGCTGCGACATTGAGCGCCGTGGGCGGCTTGCGCCGGCCCGTGCGCAACGCCGTGCGGGCCATCGGGCTGTCGGGTCAAATGCACGGCGCCACGCTGCTGGATGAGAAATCGCGCGTCCTGAGGCCCGCCATCCTCTGGAACGACGGCCGCAGCGCGCGCGAATGCGCGGATCTCGAGGCCGCCGTGCCGCAGATGACGCAAATCACAGGCAATCGAGCCATGCCGGGATTCACCGCGCCGAAGCTGCTGTGGGTGCGTACGCACGAGCCCGAAATCTTCTCGGCAACGGCCAAAGTGGTGCTGCCCAAGGACTACGTGCGGCTGCGCATGACCGGCGAGTTCGCTTCCGACATGTCCGACAGCGCCGGAACTCTCTGGTTGGACGTGGCGAAGCGGCGCTGGTCGGAGGCGATGCTGGCGGGAACCGGGCTCGATGTTTCGAATATGCCGGCATTGTTCGAGGGCAACGAAATCACCGGAGAGCTGCGCGCGGAGCTCGCGGAGGCCTGGGGCATGCCGCGCGTGCCGGTGGTGGCGGGCGGCGGCGACAACGCGGCCGGCGCCATCGGCGTCGGGGTGGTGCGGGCGGGCGATGCGTTCTTGTCGCTCGGCACCTCCGGGGTGCTGTTCCTCGCGAACGACGGCTACCGCCCGAACCCCGCGGGCGGCGTGCACACCTTCTGTCACGCCGTGCCCGACCACTGGCATCAGATGTCGGTGATCTTGAGCGCTGCGAGCTCCGTCGACTGGGCCGCCCGTCTGTGCGGGCTCGCCGACGCGGGCGCGTTGTTCGACGCGGCCGCGAATCGCAACGAGCCCAGCCGCAGCGAGATTTTTCTGCCCTACCTGTCGGGCGAACGCACTCCGCACAACGATCCGAACGCGCAAGGCGTGCTGTTCGGACTCGTTCACGAAACCGACGCGGCGGCGATCGGGCAGGCGGTGCTGGAGGGCGTCGCCTTCGCATTTCGCGACGGGATGGATGCGTTGCTCGCGACCGGCTCGCAAATCCAGTCGATCGCGGTGATCGGCGGCGGGGCCCGCTCCGCCTACTGGGGCAGGATCTTGAGTTCGGTGTTGGGCCGCCCTTTGACGTATCGCGATAGCGGGGCGCTCGGACCCGCCTATGGCGCTGCGCGCCTCGCCCGCATGGGGTCCGAGAAGGCGAGCATCGACGAAGTCTGCAGGCCGCCGCCGATTTTGCATGTGGCCGAACCCGATGCTCGGCTGACCGACCTGTACGCGCAGAAAATGAGGCGCTTTCGCAGCCTCTATCAGAATCTAAAGAGCTTATTTCGGGAGACAGTATCTTGAACCATTCATACTTCGGCGACATCGCCCCCATCGCCTACGAAGGCCCGCAATCCACGAATCCCCTCAGCTATCGCTACTACGACAAGAAGCGCATCGTGCTCGGCAAGACGATGGAAGAGCAACTGCGGATGGCCGTGTGCTACTGGCACACCTTCATGTGGGACGGATTCGATGTGTTCGGCGCGGGCACGTTCCGCCGCCCCTGGCACGGCGGCCCGCTCGACCAGGCCGCGGCGGATCGCAAGCTCAACGAGGCGTTCGAGTTCTTCACCAGATTGGGTCTGCCCTATTTCTGTTTTCACGACGTCGATGTGATGGCTCAGGCCCACAACATCCGCGAGCACGTGGCGAATTTCGCGACCATGGTCGACAAGATCGAAGCGAAGATGGCGGCGACGGGAGTCAAGCTGCTGTGGGGCACGGCGAATCTGTTCAGTCACCCGCGCTACATGGCGGGCGCCGCCACCAATCCGGATCCGGAGGTTTTCCGCTTCGCCGCGACCCAGGTGCGCCAGTGCCTCGAGGCCACGCACCGGCTGCGCGGGGAGAACTATGTGCTCTGGGGAGGACGCGAGGGCTACGACACCCTGCTCAACACCAACTTGAAGCAGGAGAAGACGCAGCTCGGGCGCTTCCTGTCGATGGTGGTGGAGCACAAGCACAAGATCGGCTTCAAGGGCGCGATCCTGGTCGAGCCCAAGCCGCATGAACCGACCAAGCACCAATACGACTTCGACGTGGATACGATCTACGGTTTTCTGAAACACCACGGACTGGAGAAGGAGGTCAAGGTCAACATCGAGGCCAACCATGCCACTCTCTCCGGCCACAGCTTCGAGCACGAGATTGCGATGGCTATCGATTTCGGCATCTTCGGCTCCATCGACATGAATCGCGGCGATCCGCAGAACGGCTGGGACACCGATCAATTTCCGAACGACGTGCGCGAAATCTCGCTCGCGCTCTACTACGTGCTGCAGGGCGGGGGGTTCACGACGGGCGGCAACAATTTCGACGCCAAGGTGCGCCGTCAAAGCATCGATCCCGTCGATCTGTTCTACGGGCACATAGGCGCCGTCGACATCCTGGCGCGCGGGCTTTTGAACGCTGCAGCGATGGTGCAGGGCGGAGAATTGAAATCCTTCGTGGAGCAGCGCTACGCCGGATGGCGCTCCGAATCCGCCCGCGGCATGCTGGAAGGGCGCAGCTCCCTCGCCGCGATCGCGGATGCCGCGGTGGCCGACAATGTGTCGCCGGTTCAGCGGTCCGGGCGCCAGGAATATCTCGAAAACCTGATCGGCCGCTACACGTCGGGATAGCCCCCGCGGCCCGCAGATGAACCGGCGCTCTATGGTCCGATGGTCAGCACGGTGGACTTCAAGTCCACCGAGTTCGGCCCCACCATGACGTCGAAGTCGCCCGGCTCCACCACCCGCTGCATCGCCACGTTCCACATCCGGAAACTCTCCGGCGCGAGCACGAAGTCGACGGTTTTGGATTCGCCGGGGGCCAGCGTGAGGCGCCGAAATGCCTTCAGTTCCTTGACGGGGCGGGTGACCGAACCCACCTGTTGGTGGACATAGAGCTGCACGGTCTCGTCCCCCGCGCGCGTACCGGTGTTTCGCACGGGCACGCTAACGCTCACGGAACCGTTCGCGGCGATTCGATTCTCCGACAGGCGCGGTGCGCCCATCTCGAAGGTCGTGTAACTCAATCCGTAGCCGAAGGGGTAGAGCGGCTCGACGGTATCGAACAGGTAGCCGCGGCGGGCGGAGGGTTTGGCATCGTAGAACATCGGCAGTTGGCCGACGCTTCGAGGAATGGTCACGGGCAGTTTGCCGCCCGGATTCACGTCGCCGAACAGCACGTCCGCGACGGCGTTGCCGCCCTGTTCGCCGACATACCAGCCCTCGAGCAATGCATTGGCTTCCCGGGCGATCGTCACCGTGGAGGCGGGCCGGCCGTTGATCAGCACCACGGCGAGCGGCTTGCCGAGAGCGCGTAGCGCGTCGAACAGCGCCTGCTGCTCGCCGACGAGGTCCAAGCTGTCGCGGTCCCCTAGATGCGTTTTGGCCCAGCCTTCGCGGCTGGTCTGTTCAGTGTCGCCGATGGCCAGCACGATCTCATCGGCCTTGCGCGCAATCGACACGGCCTCCTCGATGAGACTTAGGTTCGCCGCCGGATCCGCGAGGCGCACCGCGTCCTCCCACCAATCGTCATTGGCGGTGATCTTGACTCCTTCGGCGAAAACGATGTCGGCCCGCGCGCCGACCTTGGTGCGAATGCCCTCCAGGATGGACACCGTGACCGGCGGCTGACCGTAGTAGCCCCCGAGGCGCGCGACCGCCGCGTTGGGGCCGATCACCGCGATGACGGGTTTGGCCGCTCCGGGTTGCGGCAGCGTCAGCGGCAGCATGCCGTCGTTCTTGAGAAGGATAATGGAGCGCTGCGCGGCCTTGCGCGCCAGCGCCCGCGCTTCAGAGTCATTCGTGAGCGCCACCGCCTGGGCCGCATCGGCGAATGGATTTTCGAACAGGCCGGCGCGGAACTTCAGCGAGAGAATCCGGCGCACCGCCACATTGATCTTCTCCTCGGGCACGCGCCCGTCGCGCACCTGATTGGCCAACGTGGCGTAGGCTCCGCCGCTCGGCAGATCGCAGTCGACGCCCGCGGCGAGCGCCAGGCGCGCCGCCTCTTCGGGGCTGCCGGCGATGTGGTGCAGTTTTTGCAAGTCGTCGATGGCGTAGTAGTCGCTCACCACCACGCCGCTGAAACCCCACTCACCGCGCAGCACTTTTTCCAGCAGCCACACATTGGCGTGGCTGGGCACTCCGTCAATCTCGTTGTACGAGGGCATGACCGCACTCACCCCGGTGCGCCGGATGGCCGCTTCGAATGGCGGAAAGAAGAACTCGCGCAGCGTACGCTCCGAATACGGCGCCGGACCGACGTTGGTGCCGCTCTCCGGCTGGCCGTGACCTGTCAAATGCTTCAAGGTGGCGAATACCTTGCCGGGCGACAGCGTTCGGGCGCTGCCTTCGCCCTGCAATCCCTCGACCGCCGCGACGCCCATCTCGCTCACGAGGTATGGGTCCTCGCCGAACGTCTCCTCGATGCGGCCCCAGCGCGGGTCGCGTGCGACGTCGACCACCGGGGTGAGCGCGAGACTCACGCCGCGCGCGCGAATCTCACGCGCCGTGATGACGTTGACTGCGCGCACCAGCGCGGGATCCCAGCTCGAGGCGAGCCCGATCGCCTGCGGAAAGCTGGTGGCGCCGCGAGCCGCGTACCCGTGCAGCCCCTCTTCGTGAAACAGGATGGGAATTCCGAGACGGGTGCGCGATACGGCGTAGTTCTGCAAAGCGTTTACCAGCCGAATCGTGCCGCGAATATCGCGTCCCGGCACCACCCGCGGCGAGGACGGGCCGGTCGCGTCGGAAGGGCGCGCAAACTGGCCGATTCCGTTCGGATACCTGCGGGCCATCTTGGCGGGGTCGAGTTCGAGCTTGGCGTCGAAAATTTCGGATTTGGCATCCCAGATGCTCAGCATCTGAGCGACTTTCTCGTCCAGCGTCATGCGCGCCAGCAAGTCCTCCACCCGCGCCTCGACCGGCGCGGCGGAGTCCTTGTACACGGGCGTGACGGCTGCGGCGGCGGCCGGACAGCGGCTCGACAGGGAGAGGATGACCGCGATGCGGCAGAGCCGGCAGAGGGTTGATGAAGTCATCGTTTTATTTTCTAATCTTTCCGCAGGTTCGATGGCGTTCTGATAGCGCTACCATGATGGATCGGGTTCGGCTTTGTCAATTCTATTTGCTTTTCCTACCGACCCAAGCGCCAAATACGCCACAGCCTGCTGTTGTAACCTGGCGTATAAAATGACGATGAGATCAGCTAACAGACGTTTGGGGACTCGAGGCAATCCTAAACTTAAGCACCGCCAACGAGGCGCGCCGACCATCGCGGACGTGGCTGCGTACGCGGGTTTTGCCCCGATGACGGTCTCCCGCGTGATCAACGGCGAGAGCAATGTTCGTCAGGAAACGCGCGAGGCGGTGCAGGCCGCGATCACCAAGCTCAAGTACTCGCCGAATCTGGCGGCTCGCACCTTGGCCGGCGCCGAGCAGGTGCGGATCGGCTTGCTGTACAGCAACCCCAGCGCCGCATACCTGAGCGAGTTCTTGGTGGGCAGTTTGGAGCAGGCCCGGCTCAGCCACGTACAATTGGTGGTCGAGAAATGCGACGCCAAGCAGCACGAGGAGGAAGTGGTCCGAGAGCTGCTCGCCTCGGGTGTCGACGGCATCATCCTGCCGCCTCCCTTGTGCGACTCCAAGCGCATCCATGCGGTTCTCAGCAAGGCCGGTGCGCTCGCGGTGGCGGTGGCGAGCGCGAGCCCCCGTGCCGGTTTGCTGGCGGTGCGCATCGACGATCATGCGGCCGCTGTGGCCATGACTCGCCATATCCTGTCGTTGGGTCACACGCGCATCGGGTTCATCATCGGCAATCCGAATCAGACCGCGAGCGCACAGCGCTTCGCCGGCTACAAGGCGGCGCTGGCGGAGGCGGGAATAGACATCGACAAATCGCTGATCGGGCAGGGCCTGTTCACCTATCGATCCGGCCTCAAGGCGGCCGAGCAGCTATTGAGTCTGGCGAAGCCTCCGAGCGCGATCTTTGCCAGCAACGACGACATGGGTGCCGCCACGGTGACGGTCGCGCATCGCCTCCATCTGGACGTGCCGAAGGACCTGACCGTCTGCGGCTTCGACGACACGGAATTCTCGCGGTCCATTTGGCCCGAGCTCACCACCATCCATCAGCCGATCGCCGATATGTCGCGCGCCGCCGTGGATCTCTTGGTGCGAAAGATCAGGGCTCGGCGGGCGGGCAAGGATGAAGACTGCAAGCAGGCGCTGATGGATTTCACCTTGGTGCGCCGAGACTCGGACGGGGTACCGCGTCACTGAGGATCGGCGTCGCCTTCATCGCGCCAGCGCGCTGAATCGGATGCGGGCGCTGAAAGTCCCGCCCGGCGCGACGATGGGCATACCGGGTTCATATCCGCGCAAGTGCAAGGCGTTGTTGATGTGCGGAACAGGCTCGAAACAGAAGCCATCGGCGCCGCTCCGGACATAGACCACGGCGGCGCTCAATTCCGGCGAGCCGCTGATCTCGAGCGCCAACGGCCGGTCCGGCCACTCGATGCGCGCGGGCCCGCTCCAACCGGTGAAGCAATGATCGATATCCGCGCGCTCCACGGGCGCCGCGTGCGAGAAATCGAACCGGCCCGAGGGCGCGACCTGCTCGCGCGGCAAATCATCGTCCCCTTTGAGCCACACGCCGCGCGCGCGAAATGCCAGACGCGCGCCGGGCAGCGGGAAGTACGGATGGTGCCCGAAGGCGAGCGGCACCGGATGAGAACCTGAATTGACGGCGCGAAGTTCCAGTACCAGCTCCCGGCCGGCGAGCGTGATTCGTTGCCGCGCCTCGAACGGCCACGGCCAGCCGGCGTTCGGCTCATGAATCAGCGTCAACAGGGCCGAAGAGCCGGTGCTCTCGGCGCACTGCCAGGGGCTCTCGAACCCAACGCCGTGGATGGAATGCGGTTCCGGCGCAAAATTGCGCGCGAGCGAGATGACGTTCCCGTTCCACTCGAACCTGCCCTGGGCGATTCGATTGGAATAGGGCACCAGCGGAAAGCTTGCCATCCCGAAGGCGTCGCGTGCTGCGACGCCGGCGGCGTTCGCTGCGCGAAACATCTGCTGGCCGTCCACGGTCCAGCCGCCGATGCTGCCGCCGATCCGCGGATACAATTCGCAGCGATCGGCGCCATGGAGCAGGGTGATAACGTCGGCGGTCATTGGTTTTCTCGTTGAATGATAGCGCTATCAGGTAGGCTTTGCGAGATGCGCCGGTGCGTGTCGTATCATCGCCTCTCTAAAGTCGAGGGAGTTCTGCCTGTGCGAAGAGCGAGCGGGTCAGTATCGCGGGTTTGCGCAGCGGCCGCGCTGCTGTGGCTCGCGTCTGCATCGTGCGGGTCCTCTGCCTTGCACGCCGAGGACGGCTACGATTTGTGGCTGCGCTACCGCCCGATCGAGACGACGTGGGCCGCACGTTATCGGCCTCTGCTGCGCGAACTCGTGCCGCCGGCCTCCGCCGGCGATGCGGCCCGAAGCGAACTGTTGCGCGCCATACCCGCCATGCTGGGCAGCACCCCGGCCATCGCTCGCGCACCCACCCAAGACGGGGCGATCGTTTTCGGTACGCCGCGGACCTCCGCGCCGATCGCTCGACTGCACCTCGACCTCGACGGCTTGGGCCCGGAGGGCTATCTACTGCAGAGCGCGACAGTCGACGGCCACCGTGTCAGCGTGATCGCCGCCAACTCCGATGCCGGCGTAATCTTCGGCACCTTTCAGTTCCTGCGCCTGCTGCAGACGCGCCAACCCATCGATCGCCTGATGCTGCGCTCGTCGCCTCGCCTGCAGCATAGAATTCTGGATCATTGGGACAACCTCGACGGCACGGTTGAACGCGGCTACGCAGGCGCATCGATTTGGGACTGGCACAAACTGCCGGACTACCTCGCGCCGCGCTACCTGGACTACGCGCGCGCCTGCGCGTCGATCGGCATCAACGGCGCGGTCCTCACCAATGTGAACGCCGACGCGCTCGCGCTCACCCCCATGTACCTGGAGAAGGCCGCGGCTCTGGCGAGGGTATTTCGGCCCTACGGCCTCAAGGTGTATCTGACGGCGCGGTTCTCGGCGCCGGTGGAGATCGGCGGCTTGCACACCGCCGATCCGCTCGACCCGGCGGTGCGCCTGTGGTGGCAGCGCAAAGTCGACGAGATTTACCGCTACATCCCCGATTTCGGCGGATTGCTCGTCAAGGCGAGTTCCGAAGGGCAGCCGGGCCCCCAGGACTACGGACGCTCGCATGCCGACGGCGCCAATATGTTCGCGGACGCGCTGGCTGCTCACGGCGGCATCGTCATGTGGCGCGCGTTCGTCTATTCGAACCAGCAATCCGCAGATCGCGCGAAGCAGGCTTATTCCGAGTTCGTTCCGCTCGACGGCAAGTTCCGGGAAAACGTGCTGTTGCAAGTGAAGAACGGTCCCATCGATTTCCAACCGCGGGAGCCGGTTCATCCACTGTTCGGCGCGATGCCGAGAACCCCGCTGATGCTGGAGGTTCAAATCACCAAGGAGTACTTGGGTTTCGCCACCCACCTGGTGTATCTCGGGCCGTTGTACGAGGAGGTGTTGCGCTTCGATACTCAAGCGAGCGGTCCGGGTTCGACCGTGGACAAAATTGTGGAGGGTTCGCTGCACGGCAATGCGCAAAGCGGAATGGCCGGCGTCGCGAACATCGGCGCCGACCGCAATTGGACCGGATCCCATTTCGATCAAGCCAACTGGTATGCGTTCGGGCGTCTCGCTTGGGATCCCGGTCTCAAGTCGCGCGACATCGCCGAGGAATGGGCGCGGATGAGCTTCTCCAACGACGCCGGATTCCTCACCCCCGTCATCGCGATGATGATGGATTCGCGTGAAGCAGCGGTGAACTATATGACGCCGCTGGGACTTGCGCATCTCATGGCGCACGGCCATCACTACGGGCCGGGCGCCTGGGAGGGCAGCGGACTGCGCGCCGACTGGACACCGCCCTATTATCATCGCGCCGACGCCGCGGGCATCGGCTTCGATCGCAGTGCTTCCGGCAGCAACGCCGTCGCGCAGTATGCCGCTCCGGTGGCGGCGCAGTTCAACGATCCGCGGCTCACGCCCGAGAAGTACCTGCTGTGGTTTCACCACGTGCCCTGGGGCTATCGCATGGCCTCCGGCGCCACGCTTTGGGATGAGCTCGTGATTCACTACAGCCGCGGCGTGGAGCAGGTCGGGCGTATGCGTGAGACCTGGGCGCACCTTGCGCCGTTCGTGGACGCAGAGCGCTACACCGAGGTGTCGGCGTTTCTCGCCGTTCAGGAGAAGGAGGCGAGGTGGTGGCGGGATGCAACCCTGGCCTACTTCGAGAGCTTGTCCGGCCGCCCGTTTCCCGCCGGCTACGAGCCTCCGGCCCACTCGCTGCAGGAGTACGAGGCTCTGTCCTTTCCGTATGCGCCGGGCAACCCGGGATGGACCGCGGCGCCTTTCCGACATTGATGGCCCAGTCGCGCGCGGCCGCTTGATGTACGGCGTGATCACAGATAGCGGTACCATGAGCCGGATGAGACGGGAGACGGATAGCATTCATTGGCGGATCAGATGGGCGGCCCTGTGTTGCGCGGCGGGCACCGCCTGCGCGGGCACAGCCCCCGCGCAACCGCAGCATCTCCTGTTGAACGCGATGTTCCAGAATCATGCCGTCCTTCAGCGCGACCGGCCGATACCGGTTTGGGGCGAGGCGCGCCCGCGCGATGAAATCATCGTAAGGCTCAATGCCGCCCAAGTGCGCGTGCACGCGGACCCGTCGGGTCATTGGCGCGCCACGCTTCCCGCAATGTCCGCCGGCGGCCCTTATTCGCTCGAGCTTCGCACCGGGTCCGGTGAGAGCCGGTTGATTTCGGACCTGCTCGTGGGCGATGTGTGGCTATGCTCCGGCCAGTCGAACATGGAGTTGCCGGTATCGAGGACGCTCAATGCCGAGCGCGAGATCGCAAAATCGGCCAACGATCGCATCCGCGTTCTGAGCGTCACCCATGCGAGCAGTGCGGTCCCGCTCGGGCATTTTGCGGACCCGGTGACCTGGGCTGCGGCGGCGCCGGCCACCATTCGCGACTTCTCCGCGGCCTGCTACTACTTCGCGCGGGAGCTGCAGAAGTCCGTAGCGGTGCCCATGGGCTTGATCCACTCGTCCTGGGGCGGATCGGGTATCGAAACCTGGATCAGCGCCGAGGGCCTGCGCGCGCAAGGCGGATTCGACCAGCGCCTGGACCTGTTGCGCCTGTATGCGCACGACCCGGAGGCGGCAAACCAGGGCCTCGGGCTCATGTGGGAGGACTGGTGGCACGCACATGCGCCCGCCGGCTCTGAGCCCTGGAGGCCGCCGCCTGAGACTTCCGCGGATTGGCGCGCGGTTCCCGAGCCCATGCGCGACTGGAAATCGTGGGGCGTTCCCGAGCTGAGCAATCACGACGGTATGGTCTGGTTTCGCCGCACCGTCAGCGTTACACCCGAACAAGCGGCATTGGGTGCGTCGCTGTCACTCGGCGGCATCGACGAGGTCGATGAAACCTGGGTGAACGCGCGGGCGATCGCAAATTCATTCGGGTGGGGCACGGAGCGGACCTACCCCTTGCCGGCGGGGCTGCTTCGCGCCGGCATCAATTCCATCGTGGTCAATGTACTCAAAACCTGTTGCACGGGAGGAATGCTCGGGCCGCCGGACCATATGGCGCTGCGCTTCGCCGACGGCAGCACCGTCCCCCTGGGCGGTGACTGGCGCTATCAATTCGTTGCCGAGAGCATGGGATACCCACCGCGTTCTCCCTGGGAATCCATCGGCGGCCTCTCGAGCTTGTACAACGCCATGATCTCGCCCTTGGGGCCCTACGCCTTGCGCGGCGTCGCCTGGTATCAGGGCGAGTCCAACACCGGCAGGGCGGGGCAGTATCAGAAATTGTTGGCAGGTCTCATGAGCGATTGGCGCCGGCAATTCGGCGCCGAACTGCCCTTTCTCATTGTCGAGCTGCCCGACTTCGGTCCGGCTCCGGCGTCGCCGGTTGCCTCTGATTGGGCCAGCTTGCGCGAAGCGCAGCGCCGCGCAGTGGCTGCTGACGGCCGCACCGCGCTGACAGTGACCATCGACATCGGCGATCGTCAGGAGCTCCATCCACCGAACAAACAGGAAATCGGGCGCCGCCTCGCGCGCGCCGCGCGGCACTTGGCCTATGGCGAAAACATTTCGCCATCCGGCCCGACTCCCGCGGGCGCGCAGCGCGAAAAGCAGGGTGTTCTGGTCTCGTTCTCCGATGTCGAGGGACAGTTGGTCGCCTACAGCGCCAAAGACCCGATCGGTTTCGAGCTTTGCGGAGACTCCCAAGCAAGCTGCCGGTTCGTCAACGCGGCGATGCAATCGGATCGTTCGGTGCTGCTCGATTCCGCCGGCGTGGAGGCGCCGGCCCGCGTGCGCTTCTGCTGGGGCGACGGCCCCGTATGCAATCTCTACGATAAATCCGGCCTACCGGCGGGACCCTTCGAAATCGAAGTCCGGTAGCAGGGCGGGAGCGGGGTCCGGTACAAGAGCGGGCGAGATCGAGCGGAATCAGCCGGCGGCCAGCCCCCGCAGGTATTCCTCATGCGTGGGGAGGTGGGCCACCATACCCGCGATCGCGGTCCGTGCGGTGTTCAGGGCTGCCGATATCTCCGCATAGTCGATGTTCTCCACCCGCGGACAGTACACGCTCGGTTTGACACCCATGCCCTCGAAGACGGATTGCCAGCTTGCGCTGCGAAACAAATCGTCGACGCCTTCTCGCAACGCGCCGCGGCCCCTGAACAATTCCATGCGTTCCCGGAGGGAATCGGGCAGCACCATGTTCCGGCAAGACTCCCAAAACGGCGAATCGTCTCTTGCGGTGGCGGCGTAGTGCAGCACGATGAAATCGCGCACCTCTTCGTAGTCGGCCACCATGCGCCGGTTGTACTCACGGACCAGGGCGGGGTCGCAGTCCCGGTCGGGAAAATACCGGAGGAAGAAATCCATGCCCCTGGCGATGAGGTGAATGGACGTGGCTTCCAGGGGTTCGACAAATCCCGAGGCGAGGCCGAGCGACAGACAATTTCGCTTCCAGACCTCCCGGCGGTATCCGGTGGTAAAGGGAATCATGCGGGGCTCGCCCACGGCGGCTCCATCGAGACCGCGCATCAGCGTCGCCTTCGCGCTCGCATCGGTGCAGAAGCGGCTCGAGTACACATAGCCCTGCCCGACGCGATTCTGAAGGGGTATCCGCCAGCTCCAGCCGGCCGGTTGCGCCGTGGCGCGGGTATAGGGCAACAAGGGTCCCCGGCTGGTCGTCTTGATGACGACGGCGCGGTCGCAGGGCAGGTAATCGGACCAATCCACGAACTCGACGCCCAAGGTGCGGCCGATCACCAGAGCATTGAAACCGGTGCAATCGATGAAGAAATCGCCGGCTATCTCCCGGCCGTCGGCGAGCACCACGCTGCGAACGAATCCGTCGTCGCGCTGTTTCACGCATGCGACCCGGCCTTCGGTACGCGTGAGTCCTCCGGCCTCGGCGTAGCGGCGCAGATAGCGCGTCACCAACAGCGCATCGACGTGCAGGGCATAATTCGCGCCGCCAATGGGCGTGTTGCGTGCCTTCGAGGGCGGAAAGAAACGTCCGTTCTCCGCCATGACATTGCACGGCGAGAAGTCGAGCAGGGATGAGGCGTCGCCGCGGGCTCGGGCTTTGAGCCAGCACTGGTAGAAATCATGGCTGGCGATCGGCCGGCCGATGACGCCGAACGGATGAAAGTACTTGGTCCGCGGTCGATGCCAGCCCAGGAACTGAATGCCGAGTTTGTAGGTGGCCTCGGTGGCGCAGATGAATTCCCGCTCATCGATGCCGAGCCGCTGTATCAGGCCGACGAAGGGCGGAACCGTGGATTCGCCGACGCCGATGGTTCCGATCTCTTCGGATTCGACCAGTTCGATGCGGCACACTTCTGGTTTCAAATGATGGCTGAGCATCGAGGCGGCGAGCCACCCGGAAGTGCCGCCGCCGACGATCACGATCTTGGTCAGAGGCTTCATTACCAGTCCTGATTTTCCACCAGCAATCCCGGGGTCTGCCGATCACGTGCCGTATTATAGTTCCAGTAGGCCGGGCTGCTTGCCTGAATGGATCGGCGCAGCACATCGATCGCCTTATGTCGTGGAAAGGTCACGCGCCAGCACAGCGCCAACGTTCTCGTGGGTACCGGGCTTGCAAAGGCCCGGGTCGCCAACAGATGGGGCGCGTACAGGGAGGCGTCGGCCGCGGACTGGGGCAGGATGGTAACGCCCAATCTCGAGGCCACCATGTGGCGCAGAGTATCGAGCGTGCTTCCACGGGTGAAATTGCGCCTCTCGCCCGGCGCCGGTTGCGGCTTGGGGCTCAAATGCGGGAAGGCGGCCAACACCTGTTCGCGGAAGCAATCTCCTTCACCCAGCAACAGCATCTCCGCGGGGTCGAGATCTGCCGCCGCAATGAGAGTCTTGCCCGCCAATCGGTGATCGGCCGGCAACAGCAATACAAACGGCTCGTCGAACAGGGACTGGGTCACCACGTCGGGTTCGCTGAAGGGCTCGGTGACGAGGATGGCATCGAGTTCGCCGTTGCGAAGCTTGAGCGTCAGCGACGTCTGGTTGCCTTCTTCGATGTACAGCGAAAGCTGCGGGGCGGTTTGCTGCAGGAGCGGGATGAACTGCGGCAGCAGGTAAGGGCCGATGGTGGGCAGGGTTCCGAGTGCGAGCGGACCCTGGAGCTGATCCTTGTCGGAGTCCGCGGTGTCTTTGATCGCGGCGGCCTGATCCAGCATCAGGCCCGCCATGGCGACGATCCGCTCGCCCAAGGGCGTCGCCTGCACGCCTTGCTTGCCGCGCTCGAAAAGAACAGCGGACAGTTCCTCTTCCAGCTTCTTTACGGCAATGCTAAGCGTGGGTTGACTCACGTGACAACGCTCGGCGGCCCGCCCGAAGTGCTGCTCCTGGGCGAGGGCGACGATGTAGCGTAGCTCGGTCAAGGTCATTGGATCAGCTGCCGCGCAGGTCGATGGGACGGCCGGTGCGGGCCGATTCGTAAATCGACATCATGAGGCTCACGTCGCGTAGGCCTTCTTCGCCCGGAACCCGGGTAGCTTTCCCTTGCATGACGCAGCGGGCGAAGTCATCCATTTCCACCGCGAACTGATCCGTCGGCGCGAACTCGATGGGCCGGCCGTCGCTGCGCATGCCCCGGGTGCCATCGTAGTTGAAAGCCGGTTCCAAACCGAACCAGCCCCGCTCGGCGATCGCACGAAAGTAACCGACGCCCGGGGTGTTGTAGCTGCTGCCGCAATGACTGACGGCGCCGCCCGGAAACTTGGCCTCCCAGACCACGGATTCCTCGACTTCCGAAAATCGCGCCGGATCGCCCTGGGTGGTGGCCGCCGAAATCCACACCGGTTCCTCGCCGGTCAAGTAACGCGTGGCTTGCAAGGCATAGATGCCCACGTCCATCAGCGGCCCACCGCCCGCCAGCGCGTGCTTCAGGCGCCAGACGCCTGGCTCGACGCGATTGCCGAAATGCGCATCGATCAATTTGAGCGGACCGAATTCTCCGTCACGTGCGATGCGCATGCATTCCAAGTGATGCGGCTCGAACCGGCAGCGATAGCCTATCGCGAGCACGCGGTTCGCGGCCTTGACGGCATCGATCATTTTCCGGCACCGCTCGACGGAGATCTCCATGGGCTTCTCGCAGAACACATGCTTTCCCGCCTTGGCGGCAACCAGGGCGTTGTCCAGGTGCAGACCATTGGGGGTCGCAATGTAGACGACGTCGATGTCCGCGTTGTCTGCGATGCGATGCATGGTCTCGTAGCTGTAGACATTCCTCTCCGGGATACCGTACCGGGCCTGCCATTGCACCGCCTTCGCCGGGGTACCGGTAATGATTCCGGCAAGGCGGCAGTTCGCGGTTTTCTGCAGAGCCGGGGCGACTTGATGGGTGCTGAGATTGCCGAGGCCGCACAGTGCGAAACCGAGCTGATGCTTCGAGGAGGCGCCGAGCGCGCGGCTGATGCGGGTACCGATGATGGGTGAGGCGGCGAGAGCCGCGGCCTGCACGATGAACTTGCGACGCGTGTCCATAGCGGTTTCCCTAGCGTTCGGCGCGGAGTGTGTGGCGGCCTGTCACAAAGATCAAGCCGCGCGGAGGCTTTGGCTCGCTCGCATGAATTGGACGATCGCGGCAGCCGTCCACCAACAAAAGGTTGTCAAAGCCGGGAATCCTTATAGAATGGTAGCGCAACCATTCGTTGCACACAACCATGCTGCGTATCTCCCATCCAAGAAACACCGCCGATTCCGACCGATCGGAATCGATGCTGTCCGCCGGGCCGCAGCTCTCCGGCACGAATCTGGAGCGTGCAGGGGACCACAATCAGCGGGTGACTCTGCACGCGGTGCGGGTCAACGGGCCGGTCACACGGACGGAACTCGTCCTCAAGACCGGGTTGACGCCGGCCGCCATTGCCAACATCACCAATAGGCTGCTTGCGCGCAGGCTGATACTGCGTGCCGGACGCATCTTCGGCGGTCGCGGCCAGCCGGCCGGCAAATTCGTGATCAATCCGGATGGCTGCTTCTCCATCGGCTTGAACGTCGACCGCGATCACATCACGCTGGTCGTTCTGGATTTCGTCGGAAGGGTGCGGGCGCGCGCATCGCGCGAGATCTGCTTCGCGCCGCCCGCCACCGTTCGCACTTTCTTTCAGCGTTCGGTTGGACAGCTGCTGGCCAAAGCCGGCATCTCGCGCGATCGCCTGGTGGGGGTCGGCGTCGCCCTTCCGGACGACATCGCGCGCGCGTACTGCGGAAATTCGCGCGAATACGCGGCTTGGGCCTCCGTGCGCATCGATGAGCTGATCGGCGATGTGCTCGACCTTCCGGTTTTCATCGAGAACGACGCGGCGGCCGCGGCCATCGGTGAAATGCAGTTCGGCGCCGGCCAACGGTATCGAAGTTTTTTCTACCTGCTGGTGACCGCCGCGCTTGGCGGCGGTTTCGTGGCCGATGGAAGTTATCTTCGCGGCGCCAATGGGCGCAGCGGCGAAATCGGATGGCTGCGCGCGCGCGACAATGGCGGCGAGGAGAGCGAGCTGCAAAACCTCGTCTCGCTGTCTTGCGTGTACGGTCGACTCGCCGAGAAGGGCTTTCGAGTCGCCACGCCGCGCGGCCTGATGCGCCTGCGGCCGGCGGGGCGTCTGATCGTGGATCGCTGGATCGACGACGCCACGCAAGGCTTGGTGAACTCCTTCGTCGCGATCAACTGCCTGATCAATCCGCAAGCAATTCTCATCGGCGGACGCCTTCCCGCGGAGCTGGTGGATCGGCTGGTCGTATCCTTGAACCGGCGCATGGCCGAATATGCGCCGCAGCTGCGGGCGATCGCGCCGGTTGCCCGCGCCGAGACTTCGGATGACGCGCCGGCGGTCGGCGCGGCCATCCTGCCCTTCAGTGACCGGCTGCTGCCCACGCGTTTCGCACTGCTCAAGACCCCGTACCATCCCCCGTCTTAAATGCGAATAAACATATTGTTAGCGCATATATCTAGATTTAAGATTACTATGTGCTCAAACTCGTGCCCCTGACACTCGAGCCTGCCGTGCTAGAGTTTATTGTTACCCACGAGTAGTTATGCGATGACGGATCGACTGAGTTCCTTATTGGCGGAGAGGCCGTGGCTGCTGGCCGACGGCGCAACCGGCAGCAACCTGTTCGAGCGCGGATTGCAGTCGGGCGATGCGCCCGAACTTTGGAATGCCGATCACCCGGAGCGGATTGCGCAATTGCACCGCGCCTTCATCGAGGCGGGCGCCGACATCATTCTGACCAATAGCTTCGGCGGTACCCGGCATCGATTGAAGCTGCACAAGGCCGAACACCGTGTCGCGGAGCTCAACGAAGCGGCGGCGCGTATTGCGCGCGCCGAGGCCGATCGCGCCGGACGCGTGGTGCTCGTTGCCGGCAGCGTGGGACCGACCGGCGAGATTCTCGAGCCGCTCGGACCCTTGAGCTTGGATGCGGCCCGCGAGGCGTTCGCCGAGCAAGCCAAGGCTCTCGCCGGGGGCGGTGCGGATATTCTGTGGATTGAAACCATGTCGTCCGTCGAGGAAACCGAAGCGGCCGTGGCCGGCGCACGCACGACCGGGCTGCCGGTGGTCGCGACTTTGAGTTTCGATACCAACGGCCGCACCATGATGGGCATCACGCCGGCCGAACTTGCCGGATTGCACCGCAAACACGCACTCGCCGCTTGCGGCAGCAACTGCGGCACCGGACCCTCCGAACTCGTCGCCTGCATCGTCAATCTCGCCACGGCGTCGGATCCCGCGGCGATTCTGGTCGCCAAGGCCAACTGCGGCATACCGCAATTCATCGACGGCGCGATCCGCTTCAACGGTACCCCCGAGCTGATGGCGCAGTATGGCTGCCTGTCGCTGGATGCCGGCGCGCGCATCATCGGCGGCTGCTGCGGTACCACACCGGAGCATCTGCGCGGCATGCGCCTGGCGCTCGAAGCCCATGTGCGCGGACCGAAGCCTGACCTCGCGACCATTGAATCCCGGCTGGGCGCCATCTCGACCGGCGCGACTGCGCAGCTACGCGGCGATTTGAGCCGTCTCGCGGGCGCGGCTCCCGGCGCCTCCGGCAGGCGTACCAACCGACGCGGTGCACGGGCGGAGAGCTAGCTCGAATTCGCGCGGAGAACTAGCGCGCGCGGAGAACTGGAGAGCGCGCGCGCCTCAAGGGTACTTGTTCTCCACGACGTCCCGCACCAGATGCGTGTCATAGACCAGGACGACCGAGGCAATCTTGCCGGTCTCGGGGTCGAAGTTGAATACGTCGGCGCACTCGAAGGCGACCTTCGAGCCGTCTTTCAGCCGCCAGTCATAGAGATAGTAGGCGACCGCCCGCATGTGCGCTTCGGCACTGACCAGAACGTCGTAGACGGTGAGTTCGGAGGAGCTCGATGCGTCGGCAACCTTCGCCATGTAGGCCCGCACCGGCAGCCGTCCCAGGAACGGCGATTGGACCCAACCATCGGCGGTGAACAGCGCGGCCGCCTTGTCGACTTCGTTCGCTTCAAGGGCCTTGAGATACTTGCGCACTGCCTTCTGCATATGCCTCTCCTATCCTTCGGATCCCGAGCAGTCAGCTTAACCAGGTCATCACAACAAGGAAAGGGGCACGGCGGCCGACGCGCCAATCCGGTATGTTACGCGGCGCAGCGGCGCTGGGCCTGAGTAGCCCTAAGGACATGATGAGTGAGTAAATCGGCACAGGAACTCTGGTTGGGCCTCGACACCGGCGGCACCTTCACCGACGCGGTGCTGCTCGCCGACGGCCGGCACGTCATCGCCAGCGCCAAGGCTCTCACGACTCCCTGGAATCTCGCGCTCGGCATCGGCAAGGCCATACGAGCGGTGCTCGATCTGCTTCCGGCCGATGCCGGCCGCGGGGACATCGGTCTCGTGTCGGTGTCGACGACGCTCGCCACCAACGCGGTGGTCGAAAATCGCTTCAGTCCCGTCTGCACTGTGCTGATCGGCTTCGACGATGCCATGGTCGAGCGCTCCGGCCTCGAGCGCCACGGCAGCGGCGGCTTGGTGGTTCGGGTGCAAGGTGGTCATATTGCGACCGGCGAAGAGTCGGCGCCGCTCGACGAGGCGGCCGTGACCCGTGCCGTCGTGGAGCACCAACTCCGGGTCGAGGCCTTTGCCGTCGCCGCCCATTTCTCCGTGCGCAATCCGGCGCATGAGCTGCGCGCCCGCGCACTGATTCGAGCGCAGACGCCCAAGCCCGTGACCTGTGCGCACGAATTGAGCTCCAAGCTCGACGCCCCGAGGCGCGCGCTGACCGCGGCCCTGAACGCGCGTCTTACCCCCCAGATCCGGCAACTGATCGAAGCACTGTCGCGCGTTCTCGCGGAGGAGTCGATCGACGCGCCCTTGATGATCGTGAAGGGCGACGGCTCGTTGATGAAGGCGGATATCGCGCTCGAATATCCGGTCGAGACCATTCTGTCGGGCCCGGCGGCGAGCGTGGTCGGCGCGGGATTCTTGACCGGCCTTCAGGATTTCGTCGTTTCCGACATGGGCGGCACCACCACCGACATCGCGGTGGTCTCCGGCGGGCGGCCGGTGATCAGCGGCGAGGGCGCCCTGGTCGGCGCCTGGCGGACCATGGTCGAGGCGGTGGATGTGCGTACCAGCGGCCTCGGCGGCGACAGCGAAGTCTACCTCGACCGGCAGTACCGGTTGCGCGTCGGTCCGCGCAAGGCCATGCCGCTCAGTTTGTTGGCGCATGCGCATCCTGCCGCGCTTGCCTTGCTGCGCTCGATCGCCGAACTGGAGCGGCTTCCGGCCTATCCGACGCAGTTCGCATTCCGCAACCCCGATCGCGAAGCTCCCGCGCACCTGTCCGCGATCGAGCGGCGGGTGTGGGACCAACTCGAACCCGAGCCGCGCCAAGTGGCGGATGTGGTGCGCAGCGGCGCCGGCCTCGACGCGTTGCGGCGCCTCGCGGACTCGGGGCTCGCGACCGTGGCGTCTTTCACGCCCAGCGACGCCATGCACGTGCTCGATCGACAAACCGGATGGTGTCTCGAGGCCGCACTGTGCGGGGCGCGCATTCTCGCCACCGAAGAGCGCAATGCGCGTGCCGCGCGCGCAGCGGTGTCTCCTCAGGAAATCTGCGAGCGCACTTACGAACACGTGGTGCGCGAAAGCGGCCGCGCCTTGCTTGCCGCCGCGCTCGCCCGCGATCCAGGCCTCGTAAAACACGCACGCGGCTGGGGAGATCTCGGTGATCGGCTCATCGAGGATTGCGTCGCCGGCCGGCGCTTCTCGACTCTCATGCAGGCGACGCTGGGACTCGCGCGCCCGCTGATCGCCATCGGTGCGCCGGTGGGAGCCTACTATCCGGAGATCGCGCGCCGACTGGGCGCGCCGCTGTCCATCCCGGAGCACGCCGCTGTCTGCAACGCGGTAGGCGCCGTGGCCGGAGTCGTGTCCCAGGCCGTCGAGATCCTGGTCAATCAGCCGACGTTCAAAGTCTTTCGCGTTCACGACCCGGCGGGAAGCTGCGACTATCCGGACCCGGAACCCGCGCTCGAACATGCACGGCGCGCATCGCGCGAACTCGCACTGGCCGCCGCCCAGCGCGCCGGCGCGGCCGATCCGCACGTGGAAACCAGCGTCACCGAAAAGCTTGCACAAGTGGGCGCGGGCGGCGACTACCTCGCGGAGGCGATGGCGCGCTCGGTCGCAACCGGCCGCCCGCGTGGCCGAAGCGCCGCTGCGCCCGGCAGCCGATGACGGCGTATCGGCATAGGCGTATCGGATAAAGGCATACCGAAAATAATCTTCGACGCGGTGCGCATTCTCGAGCGGGAAGCAACGGGGCGCGGCGATTTTCTCTATAATATTTTCCATGAAACAACCCGAGGAAACAGTCGGCCGGCGCAGCCGGCGCCGACCCGGCAGCGCCGATGTCAGCCACGCGGTGTTCGATCGCACGCGACCCTACCGGCATTTGCGCAATCCCTTCGAGCCGATGCGGGTTTTTTCCGACGACCAAGTCGCCGCGATTCACGATGCCGCGCTCGTCATCTTGGAAACTCAGGGCATGAAGGTTTTGTCGGCGGATGCCCGTGCGCGGTACTTGGGGGCGGGTGCCGAAGTCGATGAAACGACGTTGATGGTGCGGCTGAACCGCGAATTGGTGCGCGCCTCGCTCGCCACTGCGCCGCACGACATCACCTTGCACGCCGTGGATCCGGAGCGGCACGTGCCGCTGTCCAACGGCTGTGTGGCCTTTGCGCCGACCTCGGGACCTCCGAACATCATGGACACCGCGGGCGGACGGCGCGCCGGGACGCTCGAGGATTTCTGCAATCTGGTCAAGCTGTGCCAGAACTTCGAGGTTATTCACGTACTCGGCGGCGCCACCGAGCCCCAGGACATTCCCGTCCACATCCGCCATTTGGAAGTGACGCGCGCGCAGCTCATGCTGTGCGACAAGATTCCGTTCATATTCTCGCGCGGCCATAAACAGGTGGCCGATAACTTCGAACTGATACGGCTGGCGCACGGCATCTCGCCCGAGGAGTTCCGCTCGCGTCCCTACACCTACACCATCATCAACACCAATTCGCCGTTGCAGCTCGACATACCGATGTGCGACGGCATCATCGATTTCGCGACTGCGGGACAGGTGCTCATCATCACGCCGTTCACGCTCGCCGGAGCGATGGCGCCGGTGACCATTGCCGGCGCGCTCACGCTCGCGCACGCCGAGGCGCTGGCCGGACTCACGCTGGCGCAGATCGTGAGGCCCGGAGCACCCATTGTGTACGGGAGCTTCACCTCCAACGTCGACATGAAGTCCGGATCTCCGGCCTTCGGCACGCCCGAGTACGTCAAGGCGGCGTTCGGCGCCGGCCAGTTGGCGCGCTTTCTGGGATTGCCGTGGCGCTCCTCCAATGCCACGGCCTCGAACATTCCCGATGCCCAATCCGCCTACGAATCGCAGATGAGCCTGTGGGGTGCGTTGCTCGGGGGCTGCAACTTCGTACTGCATGCCGCAGGCTGGCTGGAGAGCGGACTGACCACCTCGTATGAAAAATTCATTCTCGACATCGAGATGCTGCAGATGTTCGCCGAGGTGTTTCAGCCGGTGGGCGCGACACCGGCGGACTTGGCGCTCGAGGCGGTCGCCGAGGTGGGGGCGGGCGGGCATTTTTTCGGCTGCGCACACACCATGGAGCGCTACCGCAGTGCGTTTTACGCGCCGCTGGTGTCGGACTGGCGCAATGCCGGTCAGTGGGCCGACGACGGCGCCAAGACCGCAACCGAGCGTGCGACCGGCATCTGGCAGAGCGAATTGAAGCGTTATGTCGCGCCGGCCCGGGATCCCGCGATTGTCGAAGCACTCGACGCTTACGTGGAGCGGCGCAAGGCGGAGGGCGGCGCGCCGCCCGTCACCTGAGGATGTCGCGTCTGGACATGTCGCCGTCGCGATATCACAAGTCCGTGGCGTGGTTGCGTCTTAACATGGAATCCGATAAGGACCGTGTAAGGTCCGGCCGCGATTCGGAAAATAATTGTTGGAGATGGTAGATGTCTGAGCCGACCGAGGGTGAATTCGATCTGGCCTCGCTCAATGACGAGGAACTCACCGAGCAGGTGCACGACGACCTTTACAACGGCCTGAAGGCCGAGGTGGAGGAGGCGACGCGCATTTTTCTCAAGCGAGGCTGGTCGGCCGAGCGCGTGCTGAACGACGCCCTGGTGGAAGGCATGCGCATCGTCGGAATCGATTTCCGCGACGGCATCCTGTTCGTGCCCGAAGTGCTGCTCGCTGCGAACTCCATGAAGGGCGGGATGGAAATCCTGCGGCCGCTGCTCGCGGAAACCGGCGTCGAGCCCATCGGCAAGATCGTCATCGGCACCGTCAAAGGCGACATTCACGACATCGGCAAGAACCTGGTGTCGATGATGCTCGAGGGAGCGGGATTCGAGGTCATCGATTTAGGGATCAACAACGCGGTGGAAAAGTACTTGGATGCGCTCGACAAGCACAAGCCCGACATCCTCGGCATGTCGGCGCTCTTGACCACGACCATGCCCTACATGAAGGTGGTCATCGATACGCTCAAGGAACGCGGCATCCGCAACGACTACATCGTGCTCGTCGGCGGCGCACCGCTCAACGAGGAGTTCGGCAAGGCGGTCGGCGCGGATGCCTATTGCCGCGATGCTGCGGTGGCGGTGGAGACGGCCAAGGGGCTGATCGCGAAGCGCCGCGCCGGCGTCGCGGCCCAGTCGGCGTAGCGGGCCATGTCTCAAGACCTCGAGCCGCGGGGCGAGGGCATGCTGATCATCGCCTGCGGCGCCCTGGCCCACGAGATCACGGCACTGCGCCGTGCCAACCACTGGGATGATCTCCACGTGCGCTGCCTGCCGGCGGATTTGCACAATCGCCCGGAAAAGATTCCCGGCGCCGTTCGAGCCATGATTCACGAGTCTCGCGGCGGTTATCGATCCATCTTTGTCGCCTACGCCGACTGCGGCACCGGCGGCCTGCTCGACCAGGTGCTGCGTGAAGAGGGGATCGAGCGCATCCCGGGGGCGCATTGCTACCAGTTCTTCGCGACCGCTCCTGTATTCGCCGCGCTCGCGGAAGCCGAGCCGGGTACTTTCTACCTCACCGACTTCTTGCTGCGCCATTTCGAACGATTGGTCATTCAAGGCCTTGGGCTCGACCGGCATCCCGAACTCTTCTCCACTTATTTCGGCAACTATCGCAAGCTCGTGTATCTGGCGCAGGCGCCCGGCCCCGGATCCGAGGAGGCGGGGCGCGCGGTGGCGAAACGCATGGGACTGGACTACGAATACCGCGCGACCGGCTACGGGACTCTGGGCGATTCGCTCGCCGCCGCGGTGACGCGCGGCAGCCTTCGTCCAAACGAGAGAGCGGTCTCATGGCATCGTTGATCGTCATTTCCTGGCGCGACATACCCGCGCAGGTCATCGTCAAGCGCGGCCGCGAGGCCGCCAAGGTGCAGCTCTCGCAGCGCTTTCAGGAAGCCGTCGACCGCGCTGCGATGCGCGCGGGGAAGGGCAGTTCGGATGCCTACCTCGCCGACTGGGCGCGCAGCGTCCCACGGCCCTGCGGCGACGACCTGCAAGCCGAGGCGTCCGCGGAGGCGGCGCGGCTCGAGCAGCGGTTCACCGACGAGGACCTGGAGCGGCTGATTCGCGCCAAGGGATTGGACGTGAATCGCGCCGGCCCCGATTCCGGAGCCGCGCCGGCTTCCGAGTCCGCCTGATGTACTCAGTCAGGCTATGGTCGGTCCGCCATGCGCGTGGCCTGAACGCGTTCTATCGCGGCTTCGAGTCCCTGCTGGTGCGTCTGCACCCCGTGTTCCGGGCGTTGGGCTATGAACGCATCGAACGGCCCGTGGCGGGCGTCGAGAAGGCGGTCAAGGGACTGCTGTTCGACTGCCGCATGTGCGGCCAGTGCGTACTGAGCTCAACCGGCATGTCCTGCCCGATGAACTGTCCGAAGAACTTGCGCAACGGCCCTTGCGGCGGCGTGCGCGACAACGGCAATTGCGAAGTGAAGCCCGACATGCGATGCGTGTGGGTCGAGGCCTATCGGGGCAGCGAACGCATCCCGGGAGGGATCGCCGCGATGAGCCAGGTACAGTTCGCGGTCGATCAGCGCCAACAAGGCCGCTCCTCCTGGCTGCGGGTCGCGCGCGAGAAGGCCGAGCAAAACTCGGCGCCGAAGGCCGCTCCATGAAGTTCGAGGACGAGCCGGTTCCCGGCTATCCCCTGCCGATCCTGCCGGGCCATACCTCGCCCGGCCGCTTCGAGCGGGTGTTGCGCGCCGGCGGCTTCGCGGTCACCACCGAGCTGGCGCCGCCCGACTCCGCGGACCCGGAGGACGTGTACAAGCGCGCGCGAGTGTTCGACGGCTACGTCGATGCCATCAACGCCACCGACGGCAGCGGCGCGAACTGCCATATGTCGAGCCTTGCCGTCTGTGCGCTGCTGACCCGGGTCGGCTATGCGCCCATCATGCAGATTTCCTGCCGCGACAAGAATCGCATCGCCATTCAGGGCGACATCCTGGGCGGCGCCGCCATGGGCGTGGCCAACATGCTGTGCCTGACCGGCGACGGCGTACAGGCGGGCGATCATCCGCAGGCGAAGCCGGTGTTCGACTTGGATTGCGTGTCGCTGCTCGGCATCGCGCGCACGCTGCGCGACGACCATCATTTTCAAAGCGGGCGCAAGATCACTTTCGCGCCGCGCGTGTTCCTCGGCGCCGCCGAGAATCCCTCGGGACTGCCCCATGCGTGGCGTCCGCAGCGCTTGGCGAAGAAGGTCGCCGCGGGGGCGCAGTTCATTCAGACGCAGTACTGCTACGACTTGCCGCTGCTGAAGTCCTTCCTGGAACAAGTGGAAGCTCTCGGCCTCTTCGGCAAGGTATACATTCTCGCCGGGGTGGGTCCGCTGCGCTCGGCGAAAACGGCGGAATGGATGCGCAAGAACGTTCCGGGCATGCATGTCCCGGACGCCCTCATCGCGCGCTTGAGCGGCGCGCAGGACCAGGCTCGCGAAGGCCGCCATATCTGCATCGAGCTGATTCAAGCCATGCGCGAGCTGCGCGGCATCAGCGGCGTGCACATCATGGCCTACCGCCAGGAGGAATCGGTGGCCGAAATCGTCGATCGATCCGGCATTCTTCAGGGTCGCGCTCCCTGGTATCCCGAGCGCGACAGTCCGCAGTATTCCCAGAGGACAGCAACATGACCGACACAGTAGTCAGCTCCGCCACCAAGGAAGTCGTCATCGGCTTCGATCGACCCTTCGTCATCATCGGCGAGCGCATCAACCCGACGGGGCGCAAGATTCTGGCCGCTGAAATGGCGGCGGGGGATTTCACCCGCGTGGAGGCGGATGCCCGTGCCCAGGTCGAGGCCGGCGCCCAGATGCTGGACGTCAACGCGGGAATTCCGCTGGCCGATGAACCGGCGATCCTGGCGCGCGCCATCCAGCTCGTGCAGTCGATCACGGATGTCCCGCTGTCCATCGATTCCTCCATCGTCGCCGCTCTCGAGGCGGGGCTCGCCGTCTACAAGGGCAAGGCCTTGGTCAACTCGGTGACCGGGGAAGACGAACGATTGGAAGCCGTGTTGCCGCTGATCAGGAAGTACGGCGCGGCGGTCATTGCGATCTCGAACGACGAGACCGGAATCTCCGAGGATCCCGACGTGCGCTTCGCGGTGGCGAAAAAAATCGTTGAGCGGGCCATGGATCATGGCATTCCGGCGAGCGACGTCGTCGTTGATCCGCTGGTCATGCCCATCGGCGCCATCAATCAGGCGGGCGTTCAAGTCATGCGCCTGGTCCATCGGCTGCGCACCGAACTCAAGGTCAATACATCCTGCGGCGCTTCGAACATCAGCTTCGGCCTGCCGAATCGGGACGGCATCAACAGCGCGTTTCTGACCATGGCCATGGGCGCCGGGATGACCTCGGCCATCACCAATCCCATGCACGTCGATGTCATCAGGGCCGTCATGGGGGCGGACGTCATGCTGGGCCACGACCCGGATTGCGCCCGCTGGATTCGCCGTTTCCGCGACACGCCGTCGAGTTCAGGCACGGGTGCGGCGGCCACCGCGGCCACCGGCGCGGGGGCAGAGGCGCCCCGCGGCCGGCGCGAAGGCGGACATCGCAGGCGTCCGGCGTAAGTCAAATTTGCATGGCCGCACGCGATCCCCTCGTCGTATTCACGCCCTCCGGAAAACGGGGAAACTTTCCCGTCGGCACCCCGTTGCTGCAGGCGGCGCGGAGCTTAGGCGTAGATATCGACTCGGTCTGCGGCGGCCGAGGTCTCTGCGGACGCTGCCAGGTGCTGGTGGCGGAGGGGGAGTTCGCGAAGCACGGCGTCACCTCGTCGAGCGCCAGCCTGTCTCCGTTCAGCGAACCGGAAAAGCGCTTCTCGCGGCGCGTGCCGCTCGCGCCGGGCCGGCGCCTCTCCTGCTCGGCGCGCGTCGAAGCCGATGTGGTCATCGATGTGCCCGAGAGCAGCCAGGTGCATCGCCAGGTGGTGCGCAAGGAGGCGGACGCACGCGCGATCGAACTCAACCCCGTGGTGCGGCTGCACTATGTTCAGGTAAAGCAGCCGGACATGCACGACCCTTCCGGCGACCTGCGCCGGCTGTTCGAGGCGCTGGAGGCCGAATGGAGCCTCAAGGATCTGACCTGCGATCTGTCCGTGCTGCAGACCCTGCAACCCGCGCTGCGCACCGGGTCGTGGCAGGTCACGGTGGCCGTGCACGCCGCCAAGCAGATCATCGGGGTCTGGCCCGGGCTGCACGAGCTCGTCTACGGACTGGCCGTCGACATCGGCTCCACGACCATTGCCGCGCACCTGTGCGATTTGAGCAGCGGTGAGGTGGTCGCCTCAGCGGGCGTCATGAATCCGCAGATCCGATTCGGCGAGGATTTGATGAGCCGGGTCTCCTATTCGATGATGAATCCCGGCGGTGCCGCCTTGATGACGGCAGCCGTGCGCGAAGCACTCTCCGGGCTTGCGGCGGACGTGGCGCGTCAGGCCGGCATCTCTCATGAGGACATTCTCGAGGCCACGCTGGTCGGCAATCCCATCATGCATCACCTGATGCTCGGCATCGATCCGGTGGAACTCGGCGGTGCGCCGTTCGCGCTCGCGGTCGACCACTCGCTCACCCTGAGAGCCAATGTCATCGACTTCAAATTGAACCGCAACGCGCGAATCTACGTGCTGCCGTGCATCGCCGGACACGTAGGTGCGGATGCCGCGGGCATGGTGCTCTCCGAGCGGCCCGATCTCGCCGACGAGATGACGCTGTTGGTCGACGTCGGCACCAATGCGGAGATCGTGCTGGGGAACAGCCGGCGTCTCGTCGCCTGCTCCAGCCCGACCGGTCCCGCGTTCGAAGGTGCGCAGATCAGCTGCGGCCAGCGCGCGGCCCCCGGGGCGATCGAGCGCGTGCGCATCGACCGCGAGACTCTCGAGCCGCGCTTCAAAGTCATCGGCTCCGATCTTTGGTCCGATGACCCCGCCTTCGCGGCAGCCACGGCGGGCACGGGCATCACCGGCGTCTGCGGATCCGGCATCATCGAGGTGATCGCCGAGATGTACCTCGCCGGAATCATCAACCAAGACGGCGTACTCGACGGACGGCTGGCCGCGCGCTCGCCGCGCATCGTCCCGAACGGACGCACCTTCGCGTACCTGCTGCATCAAGGCGCGGTCGAGATGAAGATCACGCAAAACGACGTGCGCGCCATCCAGCTCGCGAAGGCTGCGCTCTACGCCGGTGTTGCGCTGCTGATGGAACGGCTGGGAATAGATCACGTCGATCGCATCCGCCTCGCCGGCGCCTTCGGCAGCCACATCGACGTCAAGTACGCGACCATCCTCGGCATGGTCCCGGACTGCGACCTCAATCAGGTGCGCTCCGCCGGCAATGCGGCCGGCACCGGCGCGCGCATCGCACTGCTGGACGCCACCGCGCGCGGTGTCATCGAAACCCTGGTCCGGCGCATCGAAAAGGTGGAGACCGCGATCGAACCGCGCTTCCAGCACCACTTCGTCGAGGCCATGGCGATTCCCCACAAGACAGCCGCGTACCCCAACCTGCGCAAGGTCGTGGATTTGCCCGAGCCGAAGGAATCCACCAGCCAGAGCGAGACGCGCGGCCGGCGTCCGCGCCGAGTAGACCCACCGAAGAAGGACTGAGGCTCGACGCAGGGCTTGACGCCGGCGCGGGTATTCCCCAGGACTGCAGGAACTAGATAAAATCTTTAGCGAACCGGGAAAACTTCCCGGCGGCGCCGGGAATAATTCTCGAGCGAGGGAAAGAATCCCGCTGCGCGCCGGAATTTTTCTGGACGAGCTGTACAGCGCCTCTCTACACTCGATTCCGGCCGGATGTACCGGCGACCGCGAAAAACAATCGATGGCGGCCGGTCTGCCGATCACCACACGCCCTCTCCCAAGCGTGTGCATCGAGGGGAAAACCGTTGGCATGCTCGAAACTGATTCTCCAGTTGCAGGTGCTGATTTACTTGGCGGCCGCAGCGGCGACAAATTCCGCGTGGGCGGCTGACACGTCGGCAGAGCTGCCCAGCAATCCTGCAACCGCCCAAGAACTTCCGCAGATCACCGTCATCGGCAATACCCCGCTCGGAGGTCTCGGCCTGCCGCTGAATCAGATTCCGTCGAACGTGCAGACCGCCGATAGCAAGGAGATGCAGAAACAGCAGACGTTGGATCTTGCGGACTACTTGAACAACAACTTCAGCGGCGTCAATGCAAGCGAAAGCGCGGACAACCCGTTTCAACTGGACATCAACTATCACGGGTTCACCGCCTCCCCTCTGTTAGGCACCCCGGAAGGCTTGTCGGTATACGTCGACGGTGTACGCGTCAATGAGTCATTCGGCGACACGGTGAACTGGGATTTGATTCCGCAATCGGCGATCTCCACCGTGACGCTCATGTCCGGTTCCAACCCCGTGTTCGGCCTCAATACCTTGGGTGGTGCGCTCTCGGTCAAGACCAAGAGCGGCCACGACAATCCGGGAACCGAATTCGAGGCTTACGGCGGATCTTTCGGGCGGCGCTCCTTCGAAGGCCGGACAGGCGGAGAGTTCGGCAACTTCGATTACTTTCTCACCGGAGATTACTTCGATGAGACGGGTTGGCGCGATAACTCGCCGACCCGGGTGTACCAGGGATTCGGGAAGGTCGGTTGGCAGAACGACAAGACCGACATCGACTTGAGCTACACCTACGCCGATACGAGTCTCTGGGGCAACGGCGCAACCCCGCTGAGCATGCTGGACTACCGGCGCGAGGCGAGCTACACGCCGGACTACACGGCCAACCTTGTCAACTTCGTGAACCTCACCGGTACGCAGTTCTTGACGGACACGCTGCTCCTATCCGGGAATGCCTACTATCGCCGTTTGAGCACCGGCGTCATCAACGGCAATGTCAATGACAGCTACCTCTCTAGTTACACGGGGCCCCCCTTCGACTGCGCGGCGCCCTCAGCGAGCCTGGGGGCTTTGACCTACTGCCTACCCGGCCAGAACGCCACATCGAATCTGCTCCAGCGCACCAAAGGCGCCGCCTTGCAGCTCACCGACACTCAGAATGTGTTTGGCTGGACCAATCAGGCCGTTGTCGGTGCGGATTACAGCGATTCCGACGACACATTCTCCGAGGCGTATCAATATGGTGGACTGACTGCGAATCGATCGCTCATTTATGAGGCGAGCCCCTTCAACGATGAAACGGTCATTTCGCTCACGGGTGGCAACAAGATTTATGGGGTCTATCTGACCGACACGCTCTCGCCGAGCAAGCTATTACATTTCACGGCCTCGGTCCGCTATAGCCGAAACACCGAGACACTCAACGGCTACAGCATCGACACGGACATCGGCGATTTCGGCTCGGGATTCAATCAGCCCAGCGTACTCGCGGGCGATCACACCTTCAGCCGCGTGAATCCTGCCCTTGGCTTTACGGTGACACCGAGCGATGCTTTGACTTTCTATGCCGACTACAACGAAGCGAGCCGCGCGCCGACGGTCATCGAGCTCGGCTGCGCCAATCCCGCCGCGCCCTGTGGGCTGCCGAATGACTTCGCCAGCGATCCGGATTTGCGGCAAGTGGTCGCTCGCACGGTGGAGGTGGGAGTGCGGGGCAACCTTCCGGATCAACGGTTGGTGTGGAGCGCGGATGTGTTTCATACCATCAATAGCAACGACATCCAGTTCGTCGCGACCGCCACCAATGCCGGCTACTTCGACAACGTCGGCAATACGCGCCGACAAGGCTTCGACGTATCGATGGGCGGCAAGGACGGCGGGTTCAATTGGCACGCCACGTATAGCTTCGTCGATGCCACGTTCCAGTCGAACTTCGAGGTAAGTGCACAATCCAACAGCACCGCCGATGCCGACGGCAACATCCTCGTTCAGCCGGGAGATCGGATTCCCTTGATCCCGAAGCACACGGGTCGGCTGGTGCTCGACTATGATCTCACCCAAAAATGGAATATCGGAGGCAATCTCATCGCGGCCTCCGGGTCTTACTTGCACGGAAATGAGAATAACGCCAACCAGGCCGGTGGCACCAACGCCGAAGGCGCCTATGTGTCAGGAAGCGGCTGGATTCCCGGCTACACCGTGGTGAACCTGCAAAGCACCTATCACATTACGAAGCACGCCGAGATCTTTGCACGCCTCATCAACCTGTTCGACAAGCAGTACGCCACCGCTGGATTCTTGACCAGCAGTTCATTCAATCCGAACGGCAGTTTCATTCCGAATCCCAATAATTGGCCCAATGAGAACGCGGTTTCGCCGGCGGCACCGCGGGCGATTTGGGTCGGGATGAGAGTGCAATGGGAGTAGGAGCGGGTTTTGCAAACCGGGCCGCCGGCAGGTACGATCCGCGGCGCTTGGGGAAGCCGACGCGGCCCATGATCTGCCGCAGCGCGTCAGCCCGGGCGACGGCTCAATAACTGGGAGAGACTTAGGATGAACAACTTGATTCGTGGAATGCTTGCCTTCGCGGTGCTGGCGATTGCGGCAGGTCCGGCGTGCGCCGACGAGTACGGCGCCACGGTCGACTCATTCAAGGCGGCCGGTCAGAGCGCTTCCTTCTTCTCCAGGAGTTACGGTTACGCAGTCTTTCCGACCGTCGGTAAGGGAGGGTTCGTCGTCGGCGCGGCGCATGGCAGCGGCCATGTATACGCGAGCGGCAAGTACGTCGGCGACACCTCGATGACTCAAGTGAGTGTTGGATTTCAAGCCGGCGGCGAGGCGTACAGCGAGATCATTTTCTTCGAAGACAAACGTGCGTTCGATGAATTCACCTCGGGCAGCTTCGAGTTCAGCGCGGACGCGAACGCGGTGGTGATCACGGCCGCGGCATCCGGCACAGCCGGAACGTCCGGTGCCACCGGCAGCGCCAGCGCAGGCGACAAGGCGGCGACCGCAGGCGCCTACTACAAGGGAATGGCCGTGTTCACGATCGCGAAGGGAGGCCTCATGTATCAGGCCACCATCGGCGGCCAGAAATTCAGCTATAAGGCGGCCGGGGGAAAGTAATTCATCGCGCCAGGAGGCGCTCGAGCGAGGCGGCCGCGGCGGCGCCGAAGCTCTTGGCAAGCCGGCGCACCAACTCCAAATCCAGGGAGTGTCCGGCTGCGGAAATCGCCCGTGCTGCATCGATCAAATCTAGGGGGCCCCCGGCAAAAGCCTTCATGGCAATGAAGTCTTCCCGCCCTATGAATCTGAGCACTTCTCCCTGAAAGGGAACCTCGAGCACGCGCGAGAACGCTTTGGGCTCCATGCCGCGAAGACCGATCAGCAAGTCCACCCGGTTGTCATGGAGGTCTCGCAATCGCAGCAAGCCCGGGATCGGGTCCTCCGCATCTCCCACCGTCAGTTCCGTGATGAATCCGGCTGCGCTGAAGGTGCGCTCCAGAGATTTTGCTTCATGTATTCCGACCGACAGCACGACGTCGGCGTCCATGCTGGCCCGGACCGCGCCGTGAACCGAGGCCGCCAGAGCTCCTATCACCGCATACTGCGCGTTCCGTTCTTGCAAGAGTTTCACGACATCCAGCAAAAGAAGCGCAGACTCGCCGGATTGTTTCGTCTTCATGATTGCGAATGCGCGGCATGCGACCTCAGTTTCTGTCCCGCCTCGTACAACTGCATGATGAGCCGGCAATGCGCCAGAAACGCGTTGACGCGCTGCTCGGGACTTAACCGTTGCGTCGCCTCCACCAGCGCCTTTTCAGCGGCTTCTGCGAGTTTGGACTTCATGCCGATGAGTCTAGCGGAGCCACCCCGATGGCGTCACCTGCGGGACGTATCACATCGCTCCTGCGCATGAAGGGCCGCTCGCGGCGCAGAAATTGGCCGCGGCCGGGATTCGATGTCACCCGGCCTTCCTCGCACACGACCTCGCCGCGGGAAATGGTCACCACGGGCCAGCCCTTGACGCGCATTCCCTCGTACGGCGTGTGATCGACCGCGTGGTGCAGCATCTCGTTGGCGATGGTCACCGTTCTCTCCGGATCCCAGATCGCGAAATCCGCATCCGATCCCACCGCAATGATGCCCTTCCTGGGGTACAGGCCGTAGAGTTTCGCGGGCGTCGTCGTGGTGACATCCACGAACTGGTTCAGGGTCAGCCGTCCCGTGGATTGCGTCGCCGAGAAAAACAGCGGCAGCCGCGTCTCGATGCCCGGGATGCCGTTCGGAACCTTGTTGAAGGGCGTGCTCGGACCGGCCGCGATCTTGTCGGCGTAATTCCACGGCGAATGATCCGAGGAAAACACCCCGAGCGTGCCGTCCAGGATTCCGCGCCACATTCCCGGTTGGTTGGATCGTTCGCGGGGCGGCGGGGTGCAGACGCACTTGGCGCCGCTCATATCTTCGGTATCGATGTCCTCCGAGGACAGGAATAGATATTGCGGACAGGTCTCGCCGTAGATGGGTAGGCCGCGCGCCTGCGCGCGGCGAATCTCCTCGACCACTCCGGCCGAGGACACGTGCACGATCAGAATGGGCGTCTCGATCAGTTCGGCGAAGCTGATGGCTCGGTACGCTGCCTCGCGCTCGCCGATGGCGGGATGCGCGGTGACGTGGTAACGCAGGGCGGTCTTGCGGCTCTCCAGAAGACGATCCGTCAGCCAGCGGATACAGGCGTCGTTTTCGGCGTGGATCATGACCATCACGCCCTCGCGCCGCGCGAGTGCCAGAATCGTCAACACCTCGTAGTCGTCGAGTTTGAGGCCTTCGTAGGTCAGATAGAGTTTCATCGACGTGCAGCCCTGCTCGATCAATTCCGGCAATTCCCGGGTCAGCACCGTGTGGGTCGGGTCGCCCACGATCAGGTGGAAGCCGTAATCGATGTGCGCCTTGGGGCCCGCGCGCTCGTGGTAATCATCGACGATGGCGCGCAGCGATTGACCGCGCATTTGCATCGCGAAGGGCAGTACCGTCGTATTGCCGCCGCACAATGCCGACAGAGTCCCACTGCGAAAGTCATCCGCGGTGCTGCGGCCTTCCCAGGGCTGTTGATCCATGTGGCAGTGGCTGTCGACTCCGCCGGGAAGCACCAGGCGTCCGGCGGCATCGATGGTCCGGTGAGCCTTCACGGCATCCGCTCCCATCCAGGCGATCCGCCCATGGCGTACCGCGATATTGGTTCGTGAGGGACCCTCGGGAAGCACCACGGTCCCGCCGGTGATGGCGAGGTCGTAGGGTTCCTCAGGCGTCCGGTTTGGCATCGCAAACTCCGTTCGGCTTCAACGCATCGGTCTGGAAGGCTATGATAGCTCATGCCTGAATTTGCCGAGCTCCCACGGTCGCGGGTGAGCACATCCTGAGCGCCGAGAATAGCGGTGCGGCCGACATACTCATCGTCGGCGGCGGGATCGCGGGCGCGGGAGCGGCCTACGAGCTTGCCAAATTCGCCTCAGTTCTACTGCTCGAGCGCGAAAGCCGCTGCGGCTATCATTCCACCGGGCGGTCTGCCGCGAGCTTCACCGAGAACTACGGCGGTACCTTGATCCGTCGGCTTGCGATTGCAAGCCGTGCCTTCCTCGAGCATCCGCCCGCCGGATTCTGCGATCATCCGTTGCTGGCGCCGCGCGGCATGATCACCATTGCGCGAACGGATCAACTGGAGCGGCTCGCGAGCCAGCTCCAGGCTGCGCGAACTTGGGTGCAATCCATCGTGCCCTTGGAGGCGGACGCGGCGGTCGCCAGAGTGCCGATCCTACGGCGCGAGTACGTGGCGGGTGCATTCATCGAGCCCGAGTCCCGGGAGATGGACGTCGATGGGCTGCATCAGGGCTTCTTGAGGGGCGCCAGGGCGCGGGGCGCACGCATCCACGTCAATGCGGGCGTAGCCGAGATACGCCGCAGCGGCGGGCGCTGGCAGGTCTCGACCCCGGCTGGCGCCTTCCACGCACCTCTGCTCGTCAATGCGGCCGGAGCTTGGGCGGATACCCTCGCCGAATCCGCGGGTGTCCGGCCGCTGGGGCTGTTGCCGAAGCGCCGTACTGCATTCAACATCCCCGCGCCCGCAGGGTTGGACATTCGGGCATGGCCCATGATCAACGACGTCGATGAGGAATTCTATTTCAAGCCCGACGCCGGTCAGCTCTTTGTTTCGCCGGCCGATGTCACGCCCAGCGCGCCCGTCGACGCCCACGCCGAGGATTGGGACGTCGCAGTCGGAGTCGAACGGTTGGAGCGTGCCACGACACTCGAGGTCGGACGCGTATCCCGGTCTTGGGCCGGCCTTCGCACTTTCGCCCCCGATGCCTCGCCCGTGGTCGGATATGACATCGCTGCGGAGGGATTCTTCTGGTTGGCAGGGCAGGGCGGTTACGGCATCAAGACTTCGCCCTCGCTATCCCGAGCCTGCGCCTCGCTGATCAGCGACCGATCCCTGCCCGAGGACCTCGCAGAATTGAGAATCACAGCCGCCGACCTCTCGCCCCGGCGGCTTCTCGGGCGACAGTAACTTTTCCTTGAACCAAGTGGATATCCTCCAATGACGATTCAACGATTTGAGAACGGAACGCGCTTCTGCCGCGTGCTGAGTCACAACGGCACGGTGTATATCGCGGGCATGACGGCCGACGACACATCGGGCGATGTCGTGGCGCAAACGCGCGACACCCTGGCCAAGATCGATCACTATCTCTCCATGGCCGGATCCAAGAAGAGCAACCTGCTGACGGCGGTCATCTGGTTGCGCGATATCGCCGACTTCGACCGCATGAACTCGGTGTGGGACGGTTGGATCGATCGATCGGCCATGCCGGTGCGCGCCACCGTCGAAGCGCGAATGGCGGGGGATCAGTATCGGGTCGAGATCATGGTGACGGCGGCGCTGTGAGTCCTCGCGAACACGCCTTGCTGCCGCGGCTCAAGGCTCAGTTGAACCGGGGAGAAATGAGCCGTCGAGAATTCATACGCTGCGCCACGCTGCTCGGTGTCGCGGCCGGCACCGCCTACGCCATGGCTGGACTGGCGGCGCCGATCATGACGGGCAGCACTCTGCCGTTCCCCGCCGCCGCTGCGGGCGCGAAGCGCGGCGGCCGGCTCCGGATCGGAGAAATGGTGGCCAGGATGGAGGATCCGGCGACCTACAACTGGAACGAAATGGCGAACCAGACGCGGCCGATTCTCGAATACCTCACCATGGTGGGTCCCGACAACGTCGTGCGGCCCATGCTGCTCGAGTCGTGGCAGCCTTCCGCGGATCTGAAAACCTGGACCCTGCACGTTCGCAACGGCGTCATGTGGCACAACGGCGAGGAGCTGAATGCCGAACACGTGGCCTGGAACATCCGGCGCTGGTCCGATCCCGCGCTGGGCTCATCCAACTTCGGCCTGTCCACTTTCGCGGCCCTCACCGAACCGACCGGCGAGAAGGATGCAAAAGGCCGGGCGATGCGCAGGCCGCTGAAGAACGGCGTCCAAGTGCTCGATTCCAGAACCCTGCGCCTGAATCTCGCGCAGCCCGTGCTCTCGGTCCCGGAGGACTGCGGCGAATTTTGTACCTTGGTGGTGCATCCCTCGTTCAAGGCGCCGCTATCGCACAACCCGATCGGAACCGGACCGTATACCTTGGCCGAGCTTCGGGTCGGTGATCGCTGCATCTTGAAGCGCATCACCAAGACCACCGACGGACGGGATTTTCACTATTGGGGCGGCGAGGTGTACCTGGATGAGATCCACTTCTATCACTATGAGCAGGAGAATCAGACCGCGGCGCTGGCCTCGGGCAGCGTCGATGCCATCTACGAGGTGTCGGTCGAACAGATCGAACTGGCGCAATCGATTCCGGGCGCGCAGCTCCTCTCCGTGGAAACGGCGCAGACGCTCTGCTGCCGCATGCAGGTCGACGTCAAGCCCTTCAACGACATTCGCGTGCGGCGGGCCATCGTCAAGGCCGCCGACAACGCGGCCATCAAACGGCTGGTGTTCGGCGAGCATGGCCTGGTCGCGAATAATTTTCACGTCGCACCCGTTCACCCGGAATTTTTTCCGCTCCCGCCGATGGTACGCGATGTCGCCGGCGCCCGGCAGCTCCTCAAGGAGGCGGGCTACGAGAAGGGACTCGATCTGACCATCGTCGTCGGCAACAACGATGGCCCCTGGCAGCAGGCTGCCTGTGAAGCACTGCGCGATCAGGTCAAAGAGGCCGGGATCAACCTCTCGGTCAGCGTCGTGCCGGCGACGAAGTTCTGGGAAATCTGGACCAAGGTGCCCTTCGGCGCCACCTCCTGGGCGCATCGCCCGCTCGGCACCATGGCGCTCGCCCAGGCCTACCGCACGGGTGCGTCCTGGAACGAGAGTCATTACTCGGATCCGCAGTTCGACCAGGCCTTGTCGGACGCGGAAGCCACCGTGGAGGTGCCCGCACGCAAGGTCAAGATGCAAAAAGTTGAAAAGATATTGCAGGATGCTGCCGTCGTGGTTCAGCCGTTCTGGCGACCGGTATTTATCCTCGCGTCGAGCAAGGTGCATGGGTACCAGGCGCATCCCGCCCGTCAAATGCAGCTCAACAAGGTCTGGATGAGCTGATCCCTCGCATGGCCAATCTCATCGCTCGCCGCGCGGCCCAGATGTTGCTGATCATGCTGACGGTCTCGCTGCTGCTGTTCGCCATCTTCGACAGCGATCAATTTCGCCGCAAAGTGGCCGTTGCCGAATTGGGCGGATTCGGAGTCGCGACCCTCTCCGACGCCGATTATCAGGACTGGTTGCAGAAGAAGGGGTTGAACCGGCCCTTCCTGGCGCGCTACGGGGAGTGGCTGGGCGCCGTCGTGCACGGCGACCTGGGCCGTTCCCTCGAGAAGGACATCCCCGTGTCCACGCTGCTGAAGGAGAGTTTGGCCAACACAGCAGTGCTGGCACTGTTCGTGTTCCTGATCATGATTCCGGTGGCACTCACCCTGGGTGTGCTCGCGGGGATGAACGAAGGTTCGACCCTGGATCGAATCATTTCCTTCACCGCCGTCATGACGACATCCATCCCGCAAATTGCGACCGCGGTGTTGCTGACGGTGGCGCTGTCGCTGGGCCTGGGTTGGGTGCCCACCAAGTCGGCCATGACGGACGGCTGGTCGTTTCGCGAACTGGTTCTGCCGCTTCTGACGTTGCTCCTGTACGAGGTCGGGTATCTGACGAGAATGACGCGGGCTGCCATGTCCGACGTCATGGGTTCCGATTACATCCGCACCGCCATCCTGAAAGGGCTGCCCTATTGGCGCGTCATCGTGCGCCACGCGCTGCGCAATGCGCTGATCGTTCCCGTCACGCTCATCTTCCTCGAACTCAACGGGCTGCTCTCGCAGGTGGTGGTGATCGAGGTGTTCTTTCAGTACGGCGGGTTCGGGCGCATGCTGTTCGATGCCGCGAATTTCGGCGACCTCCAAGTATTGGAGGCCGCGACGCTGGTGGCGGTGTGCGTCGCCGTGCTGTCGCAATTGCTGTCGGACGCCGCCTACGCGGCTCTCAATCCACGCGTCCGTTTCACTTGAGCGCATCCGTGAACGTGCGAGTGGCGGGGCTGCTGGCCCTTATCTGGGTGCCCCTGGTCGTCTACGTGATGTTCCGGCCGTTTCTGGGCGCGCTTGGATCTTATCTGCTCCTGCCCGCCATTCCCGCGGTGATCCTGCTCTATGTCACGGCCGTGCACCGCTGGCGCGAGTCGTGGATGGCCCTGCTCGGCGTCACGCTGGTGTGCTTCTGGCTGCTGATGGCGGTGTCCGCGCCGTTCCTGCCGCTGCCCGATCCCAACAAGCCCATCGCACCCTACCTCGCGCCCGGTTCGATCAGGAATGGCGTGGAGTTTCTGCTGGGCTCCGACATGCGCGGCCGCGACGTGCTGGCGCGCGATCTGTGGGGCTGCCAGAGAGTTCTCGTCTGGGGCGTCACGGCCACGGCCGTGGCCTACGCGGTGGGAGGGGGCTTCGGGCTGATCGGGGGGTATCTCGGCGGTTGGTGGGATGAGATCGTATCCTTCGGCGGCAACGTGCTGCTGTCCTTCCCCGTGATGGTGCTGTTCATCCTGGTGTTGAACCTGTTCGGCCAGAGCGGCTTCAACATCATCATCGCCGTCACCTGCTCCTCGGCGCCGGTGATCATGCGCATCGTGCGCGGTTTGGCCTTGGATGCGAAGTCGCGCGATTACATACTGGCGGCGCAAACCCGCGGCGAGCACCCCCTGTGGATCATCTTGGTGGAGATGCTGCCCAATGTGCGCGCGCCCATCATCGTCGATGCCTGCCTGCGCTTGGGCTACACCACCGTTGCCATCACCACCCTGACCTTCCTCGGCTTGGGATTGCAGCCTCCGGACCCGGATTGGGGCCTGATGATCAAGGAGGCGGCCACGGCCGCGATGCTGTGGAAGTACTCTTATATGCTGATCGTGCCGGCGCTGTCGGTATCGAGCCTGATTCTCGGATTCAACCTGATCGCCGATGGATTGCGTGAAATGAGCCTGCGAGATTGAACCTGCGATGAATGACGCGCCCATTCTGGAGTGCCGTAACTTGTCGATCTCGTACTTCGGGCGGGAAGGCGCGGTCCCCGCGGTCGTCGACTTCAATCTCACGCTTAGAGAAGGCGAGGCGCATGGACTGGTCGGGGAGTCGGGCTGCGGTAAATCGAGCGTCGCACTCGCCGTCATGCGCCATCTCGGGCGGGCCGGACGCATCGTCGGAGGCCGGATCCTGTACCAGGGTCGCGACCTCCTGGCCATGAGCGCAGAAGAACTGCGCAGAATCCGCGGCGCCGAGATCGCCATGATCTATCAAGAGCCGATGTCCTCACTGAATCCTTCGATGAGGGTCGGTGAACAGTTGACGGAAGTGCTGACCTACCACGAGGGCGCACGCCGCCGCGACGCCTGGATTCGCGCGAGTTCGATGCTCGAGCGCGTGCGCATGCCGGACCCCGAGCGGGTCATGCGCTCCTATCCGCACCAACTCTCGGGCGGGCAGCAGCAGCGCATCGTCATCGCCATGGCGCTCTTGTCGAATCCGCAGCTGCTGTTGCTGGACGAGCCCACTACGGCGCTCGATGTCACGGTGGAGGCGGGCATCGTGGATCTCATCCGCGACATCTCGGCCGAGTTCGGCACCTCCATGCTGTACATCTCCCACAACTTAGGGTTGGTGCGCGAGACCTGCCGCCGCATCACAGTCATGTATTCCGGAGAGGCGGTGGAGACGGGTTCTGTGGCGGGCGTATTTAACGGCGCGCGGCACCCTTACACGCAGGGGCTGTTTGCTTCCATTCCGGTGCCGGGCGCGGACAAGAACAGCCGTCCGCTGATGGCGATCCCCGGCCAGCTCCCTTCGCCGCGCGAGCGTCCGCCCGGCTGCTACTTCGGACCGCGCTGTGCGCACTTCGTCGCCGGCCGCTGCGACAGCGCGGCCGTTGCGATGCAGGTCCTCGATGCGTCCGACACCCATGCATCGCGCTGCCTTCGAGTGGATGAGATCTCCTGGGACGCGCCGCTCGCGGCCGGAATCGAACGGGCGGCGGGGGGCTTCGGTGAGGTGGTGCTGCGGGTGCGCGATGTCTCGAAGCGCTACGGCCCGGTCATGGCCAACGATGGCGTGACATTCGATGCACGGCGCGGCGAAACCGTGGCCATCGTCGGCGAATCCGGCTGCGGCAAATCGACGTTCGCGCGCATTCTGATGGGCCTCATCCAGGCGAGCGGGGGATCGATCGAGTTCGAGCATCTGGAACTCAGCCGTTTGGCTGTGACCCGCCGAGACAGAGAGACTCTACGCTCGCTGCAGATGATTTTTCAGAATCCTTCCGAGACCTTGAACCCCAGTCATACCGTGGGCGCACAGATCGCCAGAGTCGTGCGCAAACTGGGGCTGCAGCGGGACGAGGCCGCGATTCGCGAGCGCATGTACGAACTGCTCGACCTGGTCAAGCTGCCGCGCGAGTTCGCCCTGCGCCGGCCGCGGCAGCTGTCCGGCGGCCAGAAACAACGCGTCGGCGTGGCGCGTGCCTTCGCGGGCAATCCGTCGATGGTCGTTGCCGATGAACCGGTGTCTGCGCTCGATGTGTCGGTGCAGGCCGCGGTGACCGAACTGCTGATCGACATTCAGCGCCGGGAGGGGACCACACTGCTGTTCATCAGCCACGATCTATCCGTGGTGCGCTACCTGGCCGACCGCATCGTCGTCATGTACTTAGGGTCGGTCATGGAGCAGGGCCGCACCGAGGAAGTCTTTGCGCCGCCGTATCATCCCTACACCGAAGCGCTGCTGGCCGCGATTCCGCTCGTGGATCGGCGCTTCTCGAAGCGGACGGTGCTGCTGACGGGCGACATCCCTTCCGCGTCCAACCCGCCCCCGGGCTGCCGCTTTTCCACGCGCTGCGCGTACCGTATCGCGGGGACCTGCGACGTGCAGCCGCCACCCGTGCAGGAATTCGCTCCGAATCACCGCATTACCTGCCACCTGCCGCGCGAGCAGTTGGCGACGATGCAACCCGTCTTTAAGGAAGTCATCTCATGAACCGTTATCTCACCCTGGCCGTGTGCCAGACCGGTCCCAATCAGCGCAGCGCCGCGCGCGGCGAGACGGTCGCCCGGCTGATCCACCTCCTCGAGAAGGCGGCGGCCGCAGGCGCCGAGCTTGCGGTGTTTCCGGAACTGGCGCTGACCACGTTCTTTCCCCGATGGGCGCTCGACGACCCGCACGATATCGACGCGTTCTACGAGGAGCAAATGCCGGGACCGCGGACGCAGCCCCTGTACGATGCCGCGCGTCGCCTCCACATCGGGTTTGCCGTAGGGTACGCGGAACTGGGCCGGGATCGAGGCCGCCCGCGGCGCTTCAACAGCATGGATCTCGTGGGCGCAGACGGCGCCCTGATCGGGCGCTACCGCAAAATGCACATTCCGGGCACCGAAACTGCGCAAGAAGGGGTCACCACCCATTTGGAGCGCCGTTATTTTGAACCAGGCGATCTGGGCTTTCCCGTGTTTCTCTATCGCGGCGTGCGCATCGGCCTCGCACTGTGCAACGATCGTCGCTGGCCCGAAACCTACCGCATGCTCTGCCTCAACGGCGCTCAAGTGGTGCTCATCGGCTACAACACCCCGATGTCGCTGGACGAGGCCCCGGCGCTCGCGCATCTGCGTATGTTCCACAATCATCTGCCGATGCAGGCAGGGGCCTATCAAAATGCGATGTGGGTTGCCGCCGCCGCCAAAGCCGGATTGGAAGATGGCCAAGCGCTGATCGGCGGCTCCTGCATCATCGCGCCCACCGGCGAGATCGCGGCGCTTGCCGTGTCCTTGGACGATGAGGTCGTGGTGCATCGCGCCGACCTGGATTTGATCGGCGCATGCCGCCGCGTGAACTTCGACTTTGCGACCTACCGAAGGCCGCGGGAGTACGGCTTGATCGCAGAACGCCCGGGACCGCTATGGAACGGGAGGCCGGTGTGACCCCTTGCAGCCCACGAGCAGCGCGTGTCGGCGTTGATAGCATTCGTGCTTTAGAAATCGGGCGTGACATACTTCGTCAACGATTGGCAGGAGGTGCCTATGAAAGCTCATTGGATGATCCTTACGTCGCTCGCCGTGTTGTGCTTTGGCGGTGCCGCGACCGCTCAGGAGCCGGTCGTGGGAGTGGCCGATCCCGACGCCCTGTTCACGAGTTCGAATCCGAATTTGAACGTCAACAAGCAGACGGCCTACCACATCATGAAGGACCTCTTGGAGGCAAATCACTGGGAGCTGGCGGATCAATGGCTGACCGCGGACTATCACCAGCACAACCCCAACGTGGCTTCGGGCCGCGATGGGGTCGTGAGGTTTTTCACCTCCATACGCAAACCCTCGCCGGTACCGCAGAAGATGAAAACCAAGATCGTCGCCGTGGTCGCTGAAGGCGACCTGGTGATCGTCGTGACTCCCCGCGAGCTGGCGAATCCGAAAGATCCCACGCGCAAATATACGACCGCGTGGTTCGACATGTGGCGCTTCAAGGACGGCAAGGCCGACGAGCACTGGGACGGGGCGATGATCTCGCCGCCCGTCCCCGTGAAAAGTCCCTAGCGCTATGGATCAGACGTTCGAGTCGGGAGCGGCCGCTTTGCGCTTGGCGATGTATTCGAGCAGCGCCTCGTCGATCGCCGGATCCATGGGCGGAGGAACATACTCGGCGAGCTGCTTCTTCCACAGCGTGTTGGCGCGCTTGGTCATGTCGGGCGACCCTTCGGCCTCCCACTGCTCGTAGCTGTTGTTGTCGGCCAGCGGCGATCGATAGAACGCGTTCTCGAAATTGGCCTGGGTATGGGCGCAGCCCAGGAAGTGCTTGCCCGGTCCTACTTCGTGCATGGCATCGAGCGCCTGGCCGTTCGGCGACAGGTCCACGCCGGCGAGCAAGGTATGCATCATGCCGGCCTGATCGACGTCCATGACGAATTTCTCGTAGCCCATAGCGAGGCCGCCCTCGAGCCACCCGGCGGTGTGCAGCACGAAGTTGACTCCCGCAAGGCAGGTCGGCAGCAAGGTATTGGCCGATTCGTAGGCCGCCTGCGCATCCGGGATCTTCGACGCGCACAAGCTCCCGCCCGAGCGAAATGGGATTCCGAGGCGGCGCGCCAACGCAGCCATCGAGTACAGCACCAAGGCCGGCTCCGGTGTGCCGAAAGTCGGAGCACCCGATTGCATGGAGATCGACGAGGCGAAGCTGCCGAGTACCACCGGCGCCCCCGGATTGACCAATTGCACGAACGCGAGCCCTGCCAAGGCCTCGGCGAAAGTCTGCGCCACCGTGCCCGCCACGGTGACCGGCGACATGGCACCGGCCAGAATGAAAGGCGTGATGATCAACGCCTGATTGGCGCGCGCGTAGACCTTGGCGGCGCCGAGCATGGTCGCGTCATAGGTCATGGGCGAGTTGACGTTGATCAAGTTGATGATGGTGGTCTTGGGGCGTCCGGTCAGCGGATCGTTCAGTTCGTCGGCGAACACGATGTTCGCCAGCGCGACGGAGTCCGCCGCCCGCTCGGGTGCCGTAACCGAACCCATGAATGCCTTATCACTGTACTTGAGATGGCTGTACACCATCTCCAGGTGGCGCTTGTTGACCGGCAGATCCACCGGCTCGCAAATGGTGCCTCCCGAATGGTGCAGCGAGTGCGACATATACGCGAGCTTGACGAAATTGCGAAAGTCCTCGATTCGCGCGTAGCGGCGGCCTTCGTCCAGACTGCGCACGAATGGCGAGCCATAGGCCGGAGCGAACACAGTGTTCTTGCCGCCGATGACCACGCTGCGCGCCGGATTGCGCGCGTGCTGGGTGAATTCGCGCGGCGCGCTCTTCTGTATGAGCGAACGGCACATGCCTCGGGCGAAGTGCACTCGCTCGCCCTTCACGTCGGCGCCGGCGTCCTTCCAGATCTGAAGCGCCTCGGCGTCATCGCGAAAATCGATGCCGATTTCCTCGAGAATGGTATCGGCGTTCTGCTCCATCAGCACGAGGCCTTCCTCGTCGAGCACCTCGTAGTAGGGAATCTTGCGCGTGATGTAGGGAATCGACGCGCCGGCGCGGGCGGCGCGGGCCGCCCGTTTCGCATCGCGACCGCTCGGCCGCCGCGCGTGTGCGGTTTGCGTATTCGTATCGTCCATCGGCGCTCTCCCGGATTCTGATCGTTCAGTATGGTCACTGACGCCTCAGGCGGCTGATCAGTTTGCGTCATGGACTTGTCATGAAGCGCCATTCTCCCCGAGGCCGGCACACCGCTGGGCGGCCTTGAGCGCCTTGACCGCCGAGTCGATCGTTGAAGTTCTCCAGGGGCGAGGACGACCCCGCCGGCTTGAGCCATCGCGCCCAGCTCGATGTGAGGCGTTACGCGCAAGGGGTCCGGCGGCCTGTCTAGAATACTGCGCCGCGGCCGCGGGGCGTTAAAATAAGCGATGCGGACCCATCAAGCGAAGCTATCGGATTCGCAGCTATCCGAACGGGGCTCAGCGCCGTTTGCGGGACCGCTGGTTTGGCGCTTACCGGTGGCTGTGGAACAGCGCGCTCGAGATCCGTACCGAGGCGTACCGGCAGCGCGTCAGCTTGCCGCTCGTGACGAGCGGGACCTGCGCGTGGATGCGGGAACGCAATCGAGCCTGTCTGGAACAGGCGAGATTGCTTTAGCATCGCGGTCAAGGCCAATGTAGAGACCGCGTTCGGGAGCGAGAGCAGGAGGCACCGTTGGCGAGACTCAAGGATCAATACCGTTTCGGGACCCGGAGTCTTGCGGCCTGGTGGGTCGCGGCACTCGCGCTGTCATCCTGGGCGGCCGGAGCGGAGGCGCCCAAGCCCACAGCCGACGCGGCCGACAAGCCCGGCCTCGACCAGATCACGGTGGAGGCCCAGCGAGAAAGGGCGATCGTCGAACACCAGGTCAGCCACTTCGTCTCGGCCATCTCCGCGGCGCCCTTTCATGAATCGCTGGCACGATGGACGAGCCCGATCTGCCCGCTCGTCGCCGGGCTGACACGCGAGCACGGCGAATTCGTACTGACCCGTGTATCGCAGATTGCGACGGACGCAGGGGTACCGCTGGCGCCGGAGCATTGCCGCGGCAATTTTTATGTGATCGTGACCGCGGATCCCGACGCGCTGCTCAAGGCCTGGATCAAGCGCGACATTTCCATATTCGGCGATGCCGGAGGGACGAAGATCCGCGCCTTCCTCAAATCGTCCAGTCCGATCCGCGTCTGGTACAACGCAGATCTCAACACCGCGGACGGGTTGCCTCTGACGGCCCACGATGGGTCGGACTTTGGCTCGGTTGCGATGGGGCCGACGATGGGAGGGGGGCCCCTGGATGGCGTGCCGGCCAATGATCACGCCTTGGGGTTTCGGCTCAAGCACGATGAGGTGCGAGGCCTCTCATCGGCCATCGTAGTGGTCGATTCGCGCCGCGCCCGGGGCGTGAGTTTCGGCCAACTGGCCGACTACGTCGCCCTCATCGGATTGGCGGAACTGCGCTTGGACGCGGAGGTGGGCGATGCGACCACCATCCTGCAGCTTTTTTCCGGGTCGGGTAAGGCGCCGCCTGCTGGATTGAGCCCCTGGGATCAATCCTTTCTGAAGGCGCTGTACCACACCGAGCAGAGCGACGTGATGCAGCTCTCGGAGATCAAGATCTCCATCGTGCGCGACGTATTGCATTGACGGCCGCGGCGGTGCTGCCGCGCCCCCGCGGCTAAGGACCCAGCAGCGATCGAAGCACGCCCGGCGCAAAGCGCGAGTCGATGAAATCCGCCAGACCGTCGAGGGTATCGTCCAGCGTGGGCGTGTCCAGACCGAATAGGCCGCGGATCACCGCGGTACTCTCGAACAGGCCGTGCACGTAGATCGCGAGCGTCGCGCCGTGCTGCCAGCCGCAATGCTCGGGAAGCACGGCTTCAAGACGGGGTGCCGCATCGGCGCTTGAGAGGGTGGGTTCCGTGTGTCCATGACGGATCTCATACGCCTCGAAGCTCACGCCGCTCAACGGCGCCCAAAATCCGCAAAGAGGCGCGAAGGTGTGAAGTGCGTGCCGATAGCGCTTCTGTGGTTGGAATTCGGTGGAGTAGGGCAGTAGAGCCAGTCCCTGGGCCTCGCCTTCCACCGCATGCGGATCACGGATTTCGCCGCCGAGCATTTGCAGGCCGCCGCAAATCGCCAACGTGGGTTTGCCCGCCGCCACATGCGCGGCGATGGCGCCATCCAATCCGCGTTCCCGCAGCCAGTGAAGATCGGCAGCCACGTTCTTCGAGCCCGGCAGTATCAAGACGTCTGCGGCCGCGATGGACGAGCGCTGCCTGGCCCAACTCAGCGAGACACCGGGAACCCTCATGAGAGGCGCGAACTCGTCGAGATTGCTGATGTACGGGTACGCGACGATCGCCACCGACAAGCCGGAACCCGACGCGGGCGCATCGAATACCCCGTCTTCCTCGGGCAGGCCATGCTCCCGCCACATCGGCAGCACGGCCAGCGTGGGAACGCCGGTGAGCGATTGCAGCATTTGCGGACCGGGCGCCAGCAGCGTCGGGTCGCCGCGAAATTTATTCAGCACGAATCCCCGGACCAGCGCGCGGTGCTCGGGCGGCAGCAGCCGGTGAGTGCCGAACAGATGCGCAAAGGCGCCGCCGCGGTCGATGTCGCAGATGATGAGGGCGGCGGCCGAGGCGGCTTCGGCCACCCGCATGTTGACGATGTCCGTGGACGAGAGATTGATTTCGGCGGGCGAGCCTGCACCCTCGATCACGACGACATCGTGACCGGCCAGAAGATCGTTGAGGCAGGAGAGTATGGTGGGCCACAGATGCTCGGCGCGCGTGCGCCACTCCATGCGCGACAAATCGTCGCGCCTTTGCCCCAGCAGGATGACTTGGGCTTGCGTGTCCGCTTCGGGCTTGAGCAAGACCGGGTTCATGCGCACATCGGGGACGCACCCTGCGCTTCGCGCCTGAAAATACTGGGCGCTGCCGATCTCGCCGCCGCCGACGACCCGGGCATTGTTGCTCATGTTCTGCGCCTTGAAAGGCGCAACCTTCAGTCCCTGCCGCGAGTACCAGCGCGCCAAGGCGGTCGCAAGCAAGCTCTTACCGGCGCCGCTGGTGGTACCGCACACCATCACGGCGCGGGCCCGTGCGCTCACGCGCCGTAGAACTCCCCGGCGATTTCGCGGAGCAATCCGGTCACATAGCCGCTGAACGAACGCCAAACCTCGAGGTGGAATGCATCGTCGCGGGTGCGCCACAGAACGATGTCGGCCTTTGCCAAAACTGTGCGCGTGCACATACCCACAGGGAATTCGCCGAGATCCAAATCCAGTGGGCAGGCGCCGCTCAAAATAGCGGTCGCATGAGGGCCGTTCACTTCGAGCGCAAATTGCCGGTGACTGATATCGACCAGGGCGTGGGGGACTTGCCCCAAGGCATTTTCAAGCGCTGCAAGTGCCGTGTCGCGTGCCGCTTCGTCGCAGCCGATCAGCAGGTATTCGTCCGGCCCCAGCCACAGCGCCGCACGCGAGCCCTGCACCCGGGCCCGGCAGGCCTCTTCGGCACAATCGACGCCCCAGATGGGCGCCGCAGCCGCGCGCACGCGCGCATCGCCGTGCAATACGAAGCGCATGGCCGGCGGCAAGGCCTTCATCCAGAGTGCCGCCGGCACTTCGGGCAGGTTGCGGACGGCGTCAGGCATTGATGCGTGCTCCGGCCGGGTCGTAGAACACGGGTGATGTCACTTCCACTTCGAGGTCGCCGCCCGGCATGGGCACGTAGAGAGTCTGTCCGAGCCGGTTCCGGCCGCCGGCGACCAGACCCAACGCGATGGAATGCCCGAGCACGCTGCTGGCATAGGAGGAGGTCACGTGGCCGAGCAATTCCATCGGCGGCTTCTGGCCCGCCTTGGCGGCCACCTGGGCGCCTTCGTCGAGCACCACGCGCGGATCTTTCGCGCGCAGTCCCACCAAGTGTTTGCGATCGGCCGATTTCATCGAGGCACGATCCAAGGATCGCTTGCCGACATAGTCGGGTTTATTTTTCCCGATGGCCCAGGTGAGGCCGGCATCGTCCGGTGTCACAGTGCCGTCGGTGTCCTGGCCGACGATGATGTAGCCTTTTTCGGCGCGCAGCACGTGCATGGTCTCGGTGCCGTACTCGGTGATGCCGTGTTCGCGGCCTCGGGCGTACACGGCCTCCCACACGGGAAGGCCGAAGTCCGCGGGCACGTTGATCTCGAACCCCAACTCGCCCGTGAAGCTCACGCGAAACAGCAGCGTGGGTGCGCCGCAGATGCGTCCCCGCCCAACGCTCATGTGCGGGAATGCGCCGGCGCCGATGTCGATGTCCTCGATCAGGGATTCGAGCACGAGACGCGACTTCGGGCCCTGCACCGCGATGACCGCCCACTGCTCCGTGGTCGACGTGAGCCAGACCTTGAGCTCCGGCCATTCGGTCTGGCGGTAGTCCTCCATCATGGCGAGGACCCGGGGTGCGCCGCCGGTGGTGGTGGTTACGTGAAAGCGGTCGGCGCCGGTGCGCGCCACCACGCCGTCGTCGTAAATGAAGCCGTCGTCACGGAGCAGAATACCGTAGCGCGATCGGCCCACCCCCAAGCTGGTCCAGCTATTGATGTACAGGCGGTTCATGAACTCCGCCGCGTCGGGACCCACAACCTCGATCTTGCCCAGAGTGGAGGCGTCGAATATTCCGCAGGCGCTGCGCACCGCGCGGCACTCGCGCGCCACGGCGGCATGCATGTCCTCACCGTCGCGCGGAAAATAGCGCGCGCGCTTCCACAGGCCGACATTTTCGAACACGGCGCCGCGGCCTTGCGCCCATGGATGGGTGGGGGTGGTGCGCACCGGATCGAACAGATCGCCGCGCGAGATACCGGCCATGCTGCCGAAGGTGACGGGCGTATAGGGCATGCGAAAGGTGGTCAATCCCACCTTTGGAACGGCCGCATCCAGGCTTTTGGCCACGATGGCCATGGCGTTGAGATTGGATGTCTTGCCCTGATCGGTGGCCATGCCCGTAGTGGTGTAGCGCTTGACGTGCTCGATGGATTGGAAACCCTCGCGCGTCGCGAGATCCAGATCGCGGATGGTCACATCGTGCTGCCAATCGACGAAGGATTTATCGGCGCTGGGTGGATCCGCCTGGGGCAAAACACCAAGATAGGCATTGCTGTCGCGCGCCGGCGCCTCCACTGAGAAGCTGCCATGCGTTTGAGCCGGCTCCGGCGCCGCCGCCGCGCCGCAGGCGGCGCCATCCGCCACCACGGCGGCGAGGCCATAGATGCCGCGGCAGGCTCCCGCCGAACGCTCGCACTCTGCCGATGCGCCCGGCACGAAGGCCTTGAGCGCTTCGTTCCACTCGAGCTTGCCGCGCGATTGTGAGAATAGGTGCACGCTGGGTGTGAATCCGCCGGACATCAGCACCGTGTCGCAGTCGATGCGCTGCCCGCCCTGTACCCGGCCGCCCCTCACCTCACCCAAGGTAATGGCCTGCACGCGCAGGTTTCCTTCGGTGCCGAGTACCGTCGATGCCGGCAGCACGTCTATCCCTTCGCGCCGCGCGGCGTCGGGCAGGGCGCCGATTGCTTCGGCCCGCAGGTCCGCGATGGCGGCTACAGTTACGCCCGCGGCCTTCAAATCGAGGGCCGCCTGATAGGCATCGTCGCAGGAGGTCACGATGACGGCGCGCCTGCCGACGCGAACGCCGAATCGATTCAAATAGGTTTGCGCCGCCCCCGCGAGCAGAATGCCCGGCCGGTCGTTGCCCGGAAATACCAGCGGGCGCTCGATCGCGCCGGCGGCGAGCACCACTGCGCGCGCCCGCACCTGCCACAGCCGCTCGCGCCATTGCCCCTTCGAAGGCCCGGGCAGATGATCGCTCAGGCGCTCGATGAGACCGACGAAATTGTGCGGAAAATAACCGAAGGCCGTGGTGCGCGTGAGCAGGGTCACGCGATTGGTGGCAGCGAGGGTCGCGACGCTGCGCCGCACCCATTCGGCGCCGCTCTGCCCGTCGATTCGCGCGGAAGTCTCCCCCAGCAGGCTGCCGCCGAACTCCGCCGTCTCATCGCAGAGGATCACGCGGCAGCCGCTCGCGGCGGCGCTCAGGGCCGCGGCAATTCCCGCGGGGCCCGCGCCCACCACCAGCACGTCGCAATGCGCATAGCGTTGCGCGTAGCGGTCAGGATCGGGCTGCACGGGAGACTTTCCCAAACCCGCGGCGCGGCGAATCATGGGTTCGTAAAGCGCCTTCCAGGCCTTTCTCGGCCACATGAAAGTCTTGTAGTAGAAGCCCGCGGGGAAGAACGCCGACAACCGATCGTTGATGCGGCCGACGTCTAGGCTTAGGCTGGGCCAGCGATTCTGGCTCTCGGCGGTCAATCCCTCGTACAGCTCCACTTGGGTGGCGCGAAGATTGGGGGTGGTGCGGCCCGCGTCCCGAATCACGGTCACCAGGGCGTTCGGCTCTTCCGATCCGGCGGCCATGATGCCGCGCGGGCGGTGATACTTGAACGACCGTGCGGTCAAATGCACGCCGTTGGCAAGCAAGGCCGAGGCGAGCGTATCGCCGGCGAGGCCCTCGTAGCTCCTGCCGTCGAAGGTGAATCGCAGGCGTTGCGCGCGATCGACGCGGCCGCCGCTCGCCGTTCGAAATTCCGCGCTCATGTTTTGTGCTCGGGCAACGCCTGCGGCGCCGCCGAAGCGGGAGGTGCCGGCCGCGCTTCGCCGCTCTTGTAGAAGGCGAGAAAATGATCGGTGGTGGTGTCGCGCAGCGCGTTGAAGAAGCGCCCGCAGCCTCGCGCATGGCGCCAGCGCTCGGCGTACACGCCCTTGGTGTTCGCGCGCATGTAGAGAAATTCCGCCCAGGCTTGATCGTCGAGCTGCGAGGGCTGCAGCGGGCGCGTCAGATGCGCCTGACCGCCGTAGCTGAATTCGATTTCAGGACGCTTACCGCAGTAGGGGCATATGATGAGCAGCATCGCGCGCCTTCAATGCGCCACGGCGGCGGCCGCGGCTTCGTCGATGAGGTATCCGTCCCGAAAGCGCTCGATAGTGAACGGCGCATTGATCGGATGCGGCTCGTCGCGCGCAATGGTCCAGGCGAAAACATGCGCCGACCCCGGCGTGGCCTTGAAGCCGCCGGTGCCCCAGCCGCAGTTCACGTACAGGCCCGGAACCGGCGTTTTGGCGATGATGGGCGAGCGGTCCGGCGTCACATCGACGATGCCGCCCCAATTGCGCATCATGCGCAAGCGGCGGAAGGCCGGGAACAATTCGCAAACCGCATCCAATGTATGCGTATTGACGTGCAGCGCGCCGCGCTGGGTATACGAGGTATAGGCATCGGTGCCGGCGCCGATGACCAGTTCACCCTTGTCCGACTGGCTGATGTAGGCATGAATGGTGTTGGACATGACCACACAGGGAAACACCGGCTTGACGGGCTCCGACACCAGAGCCTGCAGCGGATAGCTCTCCAGGGGCAGGCGGACGCCGGCCAAACTCAAGATCACGCTGGTGTTGCCGGCCGCCGATACCCCCACCTTGCGCGAGCGGATGATTCCGCGGGAAGTTTCCAAGGCTTCGACCGCACCGCTCGAATCGCGCCGGATGCCCGTGACTTCGCAGTTCTCGATGATATCCACGCCGAGCGCATCGGCGGCGCGCGCATAGCCCCAGGCAACGGCATCGTGCCGCGCGGTGCCGCCGCGCCGCTGCAGGGCCGCGCCCAGCACGGGATAGCGGATATTGTCTTCGATATTGAGCGGCGGACAGAACTCCTTGGCCTCGGCGGGTTCCAGCCATTCATTGTCGACGCCGTTGCATCGATTCGCATGCACGTGCCGCTTGAACACCTGAATATCGTGCACGGTGTGCGCGAGCATCATGACCCCGCGGGGGGAAAACATGACGTTGTAATTGAGTGCCTGCGACAGACCCTCCCACAGCTTCACCGAATGATCGTAGAGCGCGGCGCTTTCATTGAACAAGTAATTCGAGCGGATGATGGTGGTATTGCGCCCGGTGTTGCCGCCGCCGATCCAACCCTTCTCCAGCACCGCGACATTCGTCAATCCATGTTCCTTGGCCAGATAGTACGCGCACCCCAGGCCATGGCCGCCGCCGCCCACGATGATGGCGTCGTAGGCCGCCTTGGGGAGGGGCTTGCGCCATTGACTCTGCCAGTGGCGATGCCGCGAGAGGCCGCGCCAGATCAGCGACAGCCCCGAGAATGATTGCTTGCCCATCGCGTGCCTTTAGGACCTCAAATCCTTATTCTCCGGATCATAAGGTGAATCGATGAGCACCGTGGCGCGCTTGCGCTCGCCCAGGATCTCGATCTGGATCTCGCGGCCGACCGCCGCGAAATCCGGCTTGACGTAACCCAATCCCAGGCTCTTGCGCAGGGTGTGCCCGTAGTAGCCGGCGGTGGCACGGCCGATGATGGCGCCCTTGTCGTCGAACAGCGGCTCATTGCCCAGCGGATCGGCGTCCGTCACGCCGTGAACCTCGAAGGTGATGAAGCGGTGCGGCACTCCGGCCTTGAGCTGCTTCTCGAGTGCCTCCTTGCCGACGAAGGGGCCCTTGCTCAAGCGCACGAAGCGGTCGAGCCCGGCCTCGTAGGGCGTGTAGTCGGGAGTCAGGTCGCTGCCCCACATGCGGTAGGATTTCTCGAGCCGCAACGACTCCATGGCGCGCATGCCGGCCATGCCGACATTGAACTCGGCGCCTGCCGCGAAGATCGAGTCGAACAGGTGATGCGCATACTCGATCGGGAAGTGCAGCTCCCAGCCCAAGGCGCCGACGAAGTTCACCCGCAACAGGTACACGTCGGTGGCGAGCCCGACTTCGCAGACTTGGCCGGTCAACCAGGGAAATGCCGCGTTGTCCAGGGGCGCATCCACGAGCTTGGCCAACAGGTCCCGCGAGCGCGGGCCGGCGACGACGAAGCATCCGCGGCTGGTCGTGATGTTTCTCAAGACGACGCTGCCGTCCTGCGGCAGCATCTGCTGCAAGTAATCGCTGTCGTAGCGCTCGGCGGCACCCGCGCTGACCACGTAGAAGTGCTGCTCGGCGATCTTGGTGATGGTGAACTCCGAGCGAATGCCCCCGCGGCGCGTGAGCGCGTGGCTGAGCGCCATCCGCCCGATCTTGGCCGGCACCTTATTGGCCACCAAGCCGTCGAGCCAGGCTTCGGCGCCCGGCCCCGTCACTTCATGCTTGGTGAACGGGGACAGATCGATGACCCCCACATGCTCGCGCAGGCGTCGCACCTCGTTGCCCACGTGTTCGAAGTAATTGGAGCGGCGAAAGCTCCACTGGTCTTTGGGCGCAACTCCCGGCGGCGCGAACCAATTGGCGCGCTCCCATCCATAGCGCTGGCCGAACACCGCGCCCATGCGCGCCAGTTTGTCGTAGATCGGACTGGTCTTGGCGGGGCGCGCGTCGGGACGCTCCTCGTCGGGAAAGTGAATGACGAAGACATTGCGATAAGTCTCTTCGTTCTTCTGCACCACATACCGCTTGCTGGTATACGGACCGTAGCGGCGCGGGTCGACCGCCATCATGTCGATCCCGGGCTCGCCCTCGGTGATCCACTCGGCCAACTGCCAGCCGGATCCGCCGGCGGCGGTGATGCCGAAGCTGTGGCCTTCGTTGAGCCAGAGATTGCGAACGCCCCAGGCAGGGCCGATCAATGGGCTTCCGTCCGGCGTGTACGCGATGGGCCCGTTGACGATGTCCTTGATGCCGCAGTTGGCGAGCGACGGCACGCGCCGCTGCGCGGCCTCGACATGCGGCAGCAGCCGCTCGAGGTCACCCTCGAACAGGCTCTTGCCGAACCAGTCGGGTACGCCGTCGGCAAATCGCGCCGGAGCGCCTGCCTCGTAGGGACCCAATATCCAGCCCATGCGCTCTTCGCGCAGATAGTAGGACTGGTCCGATTCGCGCAGCACCGCGAGCTCGCGGCCGCCGCCTCGCCGGTAGGCCTTCAGTTCCGGCGATTCGTCGTACACGATGTACTGGTGCTCGACCGGGATGGAGGGCACGTTGAGTCCGAACATGCGCCCGGTCTGGCGGGCATAGTTGCCGGTGGCGCAGACCACGTGCTCGGCGACGATGTCGCCCTTGTTGGTGCTCAGGTGCCATTCTCCCGAGGCCGTGCGCTTCACCGCAGTGACCTCGCACTGCTCCTGGATCTCCGCGCCGCGGCTACGCGCGCCCTTGCGCAGCGCCATGGTGAGATCCGCCGGCGCGATGTGTCCGTCATCCGGGTGGTACAGCGCCCCCGTGATCTTGGGGGTGCCGGCCCCATCACCCAGCTCTGCCAAGGGCCACAGCTCGCGCACCTGGGCGGGACCGATCACCTGGAAGGGCACGCCGATGGTATTCGCGGTGCCGCAGTATTTCTGATACTCATCCATGCGATCGCGGCAGGTCGCCAGGCGCAAATTGCCGGTGACGTGAAAGCTCACGTCCTGTCCGGTTTCGGCGGGCAGGCGCTTGTACAGGTCCACGGAATACTTGTGGAGCTGGCCGACGGTGTAGCTCATGTTGAACAAGGGGAGCAGGCCCGCGGCATGCCAGGTCGATCCCGCGGTGAGCTCGGAGCGCTCCAACAGCACCGCATCGGTCCAGCCTTTGAGAGCCAAATGGTAAAGCGTGCTGACGCCTACCACACCGCCGCCGATCACGACGACGCGGGCGTGACTTTTCATGTGAGATCTCCCCGACGTAATTCCGTGCCAGTGTAACCACCGGGCCGCCAAACAAGACGCCAATTGCGACAATCCCTTATGGAAATGCGTCAGGTGAGCTGGAAATAGCCCGTTCGCGCCCTCAGGAGGGGCCTGCATCTCTATCTGAAAACGACAGTCTTATGTCGGAAAAGGACAAGACGGGCGCCCCGATGGCATAATACCTAAGGCCCGGATCTTCTCATTTGTCCGCCGGAGGCACCTTGGAATCGCCCGCCGTTCTGCGTAAGTGCAGGTACGCATTTCTGACCCTGCCGAATTACTCGTTGATCGCAGTGGCCAATGCACTCGAGCCTTTGCGCATGGCCAATCGCCTGGTCGGCAACGAAGTCTACGAATGGTCCGTCATCAGCATGGATGGGCACGCGGCCGATGCCAGCAGCGGACTTTCTCTGTCCCCGACCGGCGCACTCGATAAATTGGGCCCGGTCGACATCCTTTTCGTCTGCGGCGGAATCAATGTTCGCGAAGCGGTCTCACCCGCGTTGCTCACCGCACTGCGCCGGCTGGCCGACCGGCGCGTGCCCCTGGGTGCCCTTTGTACCGGTGGCTATGCGCTGGCGCGCGCGGGCCTGCTCGACAATTTCAGTGCGACCATTCACTGGGAAAACCTGTCCGCCCTGCGTGAGGAATTCCCCAGGGTGCGCATCAGCGATCAGCTGTTCACCATCGACCGCGACCGCTTCACCTGTTCCGGCGGCACGGCGCCGCTCGATCTCATGCTGAACCTCATTCAAGTGAAGCTGGGCCCGAAGATCTCGCAGCTGGTCTCCGAGCAATTCATCGTCGACCGGGTGCGCAAGGACACGGATCGCCAGTACATTCCCCTGCGCGCGCAGGTGGGCGTCTCGCACCGCGGCTTGATCCGGGTCGCTCAGCTCATGGAGGAGAATATCGAGAAGCCGCTGTCCCTGGAGAAGATCGCGCAATCGACGGGGTTGTCGCGCCGGCAAATCGAACGCCTGTTCAAGAGGGACTTGAACTGCGTGCCGAAACACTACTACCTCGAAATGCGGCTGCGGCGCGCGCGCGAGCTGCTGCTGCAGACCGCCATGCCCATCATGGATATCACGACGGCGTGCGGATTTCAGTCGCCGCCGCACTTCTCCAAATGCTACCGCATGCAATTCGGCTATCCGCCGAGCGCCGAACGCAAGATCGGCGACAAACGCGGGACCCCGTAGGCCCATGCAGACCGCATCGCAGGCTGAACGGCGCGCCGCGTACGCACAGGCGCTCACCAACTTGCGCGCCGGCCGGGCCCAAACCGCGGAGCGACAGCTGCGCGCCATTCAGGCCGAGGCTCCCGGCGAGGTCAACAGCTTGCGCCTGCTCGGGGTCGCATTGCTCGACCAGGACAAAGTCTCCCCCGCAATCGAGACGCTTGAGCGTGCCGTGACCGCGGCTCCCCAGTTCTGGCCGGCCCGCACCGATTTGGCGCGCGCGTACCGTAGCGGCGGCCGTCTCGAGGCGGCACGCGAGGAGCTGCGCCGCGTGGTCGAGGCGGCGCCGGGGCTCGATGCCGCCTGGCTCGCGTATGGCGATGTGCTGGTCGACCTCGAGAAATACCCGGACGCGAGGTTCGCGTATGAGCGCGCGCGCCTCACCGATCCATATTGCCGCCGCATCGAGGAGGCTACCGCGGCGCTCGTCGCGGAGGACCGAAAGACAGCCGAGATCATCTTTCGCGAGATTCTCGCGACGGACCCGAGCCATGTAGCGGCGCTGTGCGGTCTTGCCGCGGTTTCGCTCACGGTGAGCCGCGGGGTCGATGCGTTGCGGCTGCTGCGGCATGCCCTCAAGCAGTCCGCCCACCTTCCGCTGGCTTGGCGCGGCCTGTGCCAAGCCATGGTCGAGCTCGGACGGCTTCCCGGGGCAGAGGCTGCGATTCGCCGACTGTTGAAGATCGAGCCGGAGAACCCGAAGAACTGGGTGTTGCTCGGAACGGTATACACCCGTCTCATGCGCCAGGCCGACGCTCTGCCGGCCTTTGAGGAGGCGGCACGGCTGAACCCATCCGAGGTGCGCCTGCCCCTGTCCATCGGACACGCGCACAAGACCTTGGGCAATCGCCGTGAATCCGAGGAGGCCTACAAGGCATGCCTGCGGCGCGACCCGAATTTCAGCGAGGCGTATTGGAGTCTCGCCGACCTGAAGAACTACGTCTTTAGCGACGCCGAGATTGTGGCGATGCGGGCTCTTGAAAAAGACGATGGTGAGGACGTGGACCAGGCGCATTTGCACTTCGCGCTCGGGCGCGCATTGGAGCAGAGGCAGGAGTATGGGGCCGCTTTCGAGCACTACGCCGCGGGCAATGCGCGACGGCGCAAAACCGTTCCCTTCGACATCGGAGTCTTCGAGAACAAGACGCAGCGCGTAACGGAGTGTTTCAGCGCCGCATTTTTCGCGCAGCGCTCCAAAGCAGGGCACTCCGATCGGGCGCCGATCTTCGTGGTGGGGCTGCCCCGATCAGGCTCGACTTTGATTGAACAGATTCTCGCCAGCCATTCGAGCGTGGAGGGAACCTTCGAGCTGCCGAACGTGCTGACCATGGTCCGCGAGTTCGACTACGCGAATTCCGAACACGATGCGTACCCGGAGAAGGTCCGCGACGTACCGCCGGAGGAATTCGCGAATCTCGGCTGCCGCTACATCGAGGAGACCGCCCCGCTGCGCAGCGGCAAGCCGCACTTCATCGACAAAATGCCCAACAACTTCAGTCACGTGGGCCTCATTCACGCTATCCTGCCGAATGCCATCATCATCGACGCGCGCCGCCACCCGATGGACTCTTGCTTCAGCACCTACAAGCAGCACTTTGCAGAGGGTCAATCCTTCAGCTATGACCTCGAGGATTTGGGGCGCTACTACCGGTGCTACCTCGACCTCATGGACCACTGGGACACGGTGCTTCCCGGCAAAGTTCTGCAGGTGCGCTATGAAGAACTGGTGCGCGACCCGGAAACCCACATCAAGCGCCTGCTGAGCCACTGTGGACTGAAATTCGAGCCTGCCTGTCTTGCGTTTCACGAAACCAAGCGGTCGGTGCGAACGGCCAGCGCCGAGCAGGTGCGCCAGCCCATGTACACCTCGGGAATCGGCCACTGGCGGCACTTCGAGCAGGAGCTCGAACCCCTGCGCCGCGCGCTGGGCGATTGCCTCGAGCGCTTTCCGACTTATTGAACGTCCGATAAACGCGGCGGCGTTTTTGGATTGACAGCGAATGCCCCCGCGAGACATGATCGTACTTATTCGCAAGCCTCGCACGCAGGTGGTAATTGAACTACAAAGGGGATGATACGATGCGCAAATCGCCGGCCCGTTCTGTGGCCCCATCGTCGCTGCGGCAAGTCCCGCCGTCCCTTTCGCCCTCCAAGCTGGCCATCGCCATTGCCGCCGCTCTCTCGGGAGCCGCCACTTTTCATGCCCTGCCGGCGCGGGCGGCGGATGCCTCCTCGGACACGACGCTGGAAGAGGTCATAGTGACCGCCCGCAAGCGGGCGGAGAACCTGCAGGACGTTCCGATCAGCATCGATGTGTTCACCAGCAAGGATCTTCAGAATCTCGGGATATCGCAGTTCGAGGATTATGCCGCGCAGACGCCTTCGATCTCGTTCGTCAGCGCCGGCCCCGGCACTCAGACATTCGTCATGCGCGGGGTCTCGGACGGCAGCAATCCGAATTACGCCAACGAAGCCACCACCGCGTTCTTGGTCGACGACATGTCCATGAACTTCTACGGCACGACGCCCGATCTTCACCTGTATGACGTCGAACGCATCGAGGTGCTGAACGGCCCGCAAGGCACCACCTTCGGCGCCGGCGCCATGGCCGGAGCTCTGCGCTTCATCACCAACAAGCCGGATGCCAGCGGCTTCAGCGCCGGCATCGATACCGACATCGGCAAGATCGACGGCGGCACTCACAACGGCACGATCGAGGGTTTCGTCAACATACCGCTCATCGAGGACTGGACGGCGATTCGGCTGTCGGGCTACAGCGATTATCACGGCGGCTACATCAACAATCTGAACGTCACGCGCGACTGGGTGAACGGCACCGTGTCGAACAACTCGCAGTGGGCGGGCCGCGATTACAACGTCGAGAAGGTCACCGGTGGGCGGGCCGCCATCAGCCAGAAAATCTCGGACGGCTGGAAGGCGACGCTGACCGCCAGCTATCAGCGCCAGCTGACGCATGGTGCGTGGGACGAGAATCCCTCCATCGGCGGCGCGATCGGTCCGAACGGCAATCAGCTCACGCCTGTCACCTCGCTCGGCCAGAAGAACGTCGATCGCTTCGGACCGGAATTCAAGCAGTACTACGCCAAGACTCTGGACTTCCACTTGGACGGGGACGTGGGAATCGGCGATCTCGTGTATGCGAGCACCTATTGGGCGCAGGACGATCGATGGGTGAACGAGTATTCGGAGTACATGCAGTATGTCAACACCGGTCCTCCGTCCAACCTGACGGCAGCCTACCAGCAGTCCTACACCTGTCTTACCGACCCTTTCAACGGCAGCGGCTACAGCGGCTGCAATGTGCCCATCCAGTACTACGACTACCGGAACAACGTCGACCGCTGGTCGAACGAGTTGAGGCTGCAATCCAAGGCGGGCGGTTTCATCCACTGGTTGGGTGGAGTCTACTGGGAGAAGACGCGGGAGTTCATCAACGACTACTACCATATGCCGGGGCTACAGACCGCGGGAGAGGCCTGGCAGAAGACGACCGCTTCCTATTACAACTCCGGGGCGGTGCCGCCGAAGCCGGATGATTGGTACAGCTACGTTTACCGCTTCGACTATCTGCAAACCACGGAGTTCGCGAACGTGGTTTTCGATCTGACACCGCGGCTGCACCTCGAGGCCGGCACCGTGCACTTCCACTCGGGCTTCAATACTCAGACCTATGGCGGATTTTGGTATGCTCCCCAATCGCCTTCCGAATATGGGGGCGGCTCTCACAAGTGGGACAGCAAGGCCGGTCTGAGCTTGAATGCCACGGACAATCTCCTGGTGTACGCCAATTGGGCGCAGGGCTTTCGTGACGGAGGCGTCAATGGAGGTATCCCCTCAGGCTGCGTCAAGAACGGCGTGCCGGCGCAATTTCAACCGGATACCTTGACCAATTACGAACTCGGCTGGAAGACCACCTGGCTCGACAAGCATTTGCTGTGGAACGGCGCCACGTACTACATGCCCTGGAAGAATTATCAGTCGCTGCTGTTCGACCCAGGAGTCTGCCCCTCCTCCAGCTTCAACGCCAACATCGGCGATGCCCGCATCTACGGCATGGAATCGAACGTCAAGTACCAGGTTAATTCTTTCCTGAGCACGGACGTATCCGCGAGCTACAACGATTCGCGCATCACCAGCGACAATTTCGCCAATCAATACTTTGTGGTGAAGCCCGGAGAGCGGTTGCCCTATGTGCCGTATTTCAACTGGGCCGCGAACATACGCTATGAGGCACCCATCCGGGATTCTCTCCACGGCTATGTCCAATACGACGCCTCGCACAAGGGAGATATGTTCAACTCCCTGCAAGAGACCGGCACCAACGGCCTGCCCTACGTCCTGCAGCCCGGCTACACCCTCATGAACTTGCGGTTCGGCTTGAACCAGACCGACGAGCATTGGACGGCGGAACTGTACATCACCAATCTCACCAACAAGAACGCGGTGATCTACACCAACGAGGGCAACTTCGATCTTCGCCAGACGGTGAACGAGCCGCGCATCTTCGGTGTGCGAATGAGCTACCGTTTCGGCAAGGCCAAGGCCGGTAGCGGGGGAGAGGAATAATCAAGATCGCCGCCGGCTTTTTGCTGGCGCTCTGCGTCTATCAGGCGGCGAGGGCGGCCCATGCGCTGCGGCGCGCCGCACGGCCGCTCTGCAGGGGCAGGCTCGTTCAGGGCGCGGGAGTTCTCGCGAGCACCGTGGTGCCGCCCAGAGTGCCGCGAGCGGCGGTGCTCGAATTCGCCACGCCTTCCCGCCACTCGACCCGGAGCTCGCCGCCTCGAGCCTCGGCCGGGTCCAATTGCAGCCGGGCGCGCACCAAGCCGGTCCGAGCGGCGGGTTTGTCGATGTTTCCGCTCACCGCCAGGTCCTCGGTCCAGCGCACTTGATTCAGGGTGATGTGAACGGCCGATGTGTCGCTCTCCACCCGGAAAGTGCCCCCACGCAGACCCACCCCCCGGCCGCTCGAGTTGCCGCCGAGACGGGCCAGCACGTCCCCGGCGGTCATCACCGCGGCGCTCACCCGCCGCAGCTGCTCGACGGTGGCGTGGTTGCCGGGAAGGGCCGCGGCGGCCGCGAGCTGCGCCGCGTGCACCGCAAAATTCGGCACTAGGCGCAGAGGGGGAACCTCGGCCGCGCAGGAGGTGTCGCCCACATTCAGGGTGTCGATGAATCGACGCACGATCTGCGCGGCGCAGCCGCTGCGCGCGTGAGGCAGCGCGTTGACATGGAAGCTATTGGCGATGCGGATTTGGGTGGCATGCTTGAACGCCGCGGCGACGGCGGCGCCGTCGGCGGGCGTGGTGATGTCGTCGAGATCGCCGGAGATCACCAGCGCGGGCACATCCGGATAGCGCGATTCCGCGGCAACGACGTGCGATGCAGGATGGCTGGACGGAGGCACGGGCCATTCGACGCATTGATCGATGAAGCTGTAGTCGAGCGGCATGCCGCGGTATTCCTGGATGGTGAACGGCGCGTATGTGTCGGGCGCGTTGAGTTCGCGCTGCGCGATGATTCGGTCGCGGTCCGCGGCGCGCAGCGCCGGGCTCAGGCGCATGTCGAAGATCTGCGGCGCGTCCTGACACATCACGGCCGTGGCGAGGCCGGCGCTGAAAATCGCGGGATCCCGGCTCGGATCGCGCGAATCCACATCAGCGATGGTCTCGGCCATCAGCCGCAATATCGGAACTCTGTCGCCGTTGGTGAAGGCCCGCGCCGCGGCATCGAGTTCGCGGACGGTGGCGAAAGACGGCGCACCGCCGAACATGACGATGGCGAGCTGCGAGGGGTTGGCCGTGAAGTCCCGCTCATTGCCGTCGCTGTCGGCGGCGCGCGCCGGGAAGGGGTGCGCTCGAAGTTCCTCCAGCAGGGGGAGGATGTGATCGATGGAACTGCCGGGCAGCCGCGCGCAGGGCTCGAATAGACGGCAGGCGATGTTGAATTTGTCGCGCATGGCGGGCGCATAGCTCGGGTACCAGGCATAGTCGGGTCCGTTCAAGGGATACGCCCCGTCGAGCACGATGGAACGCAGCGTGTTCGGGTGCCGCACCGCAAAGACCTGTTCGAAAAAAGTGCCATAGGAGTCGCCGTACAGATCGATGCGGCCCACCTTGAGCGCCTCGAGAATCGCGGCCAGATCGTCCGCCGCATACGCGGTGCTGTACAGCGGCGCACTCTGTCCGAGGCTCCTGCCGCACGCTCCGTTCATCTGCACGTCCCACTTGTCGGCCGATTGCAATTCACGGCAGTCGACGGCGCCCGATTGGCCGGTGCCGCGATTGTCCATCAACAAGACGTCGCGCCGCGATCGCAGCGGCTTGAACAAGGACAGATAGTCGTCGCGCGACTGGGTGGCGGCATAGCCCGGTCCGCCTTCGGTGGCCACCAGGGTGCCCAAGGACTTGCTCCGGGCCGTGTGCGGATAGAACTCGAAGTAGATCGAGATGCGTCCGGGAATGGCTCCGGTGGGATCCAAGGGGCGGTCGAGCCTGCCGCAGTAGGCGGGCACGTTGGCGCAGGGCTTGAGCTCCATCGATCCGACCAGAACGGTTGCACCGGAGGCTTCCTGCGCCTGATCGCCGCGAGCGATGGCGAGCGGAACCAGCGCCGCGCACAGGCTTAAGCCCACCCACGGCGTGGTGCGGCAGCGAGGAGGTGCTTCACGTTGCTGAACCGCCATGACCCAACGAGTCTACGCAATCCTCATCGGCGCGCAACAAAGCGTGGGCAGCGCAGGGTGTCGTATATTTTGTCATAGGCGTCGCTTCGGGGCATTGGCTCCCGGCGCAATCTTGTTAGGATTCCGCCATGACTGCGCGCGATAACATGTACCGGCGGCTGCGGGGACGCGATCCCGAAACCGCCCTCGAAAGAGACTTCTATTGCAGTCCTGAGGACTACCAGGTCGACCTGGACATGATCTGGTACAGGGACTGGCTGTTCGTGGGCCACGACTGCGAGGTACCGAACCCCGGCAACTACATGACGGTGCAGATCGGCGAGTTTCCCATCGTGGTGGTGCGCGACCGCGACGGAGGCCTGCGCGCCTTCCACAATACCTGCCGGCATCGCGGCTCGAGAATCTGCTCGGCGGAACACGGATCCTCCCCGCGCCTGGTCTGTCCCTATCACCAGTGGACCTATGCACTCGACGGCCGCTTGATCGCGGCACGAGACATGGGCAGCGAGTTCGACAAATCGAAGCACGGCCTGAAGACCGTCCACTGCGCGAGCGCGGGCGGCTACATATGGATTTGCCTCGCGGCAGCGGCGCCGGACTTCGAGCCCATCGCCAAGCACATCGAACCGTACTTTCTGCCGCACAAATTGCATCAGACCAAGATCGCGTTTCAATCGACCATCATCGAGCAGGCGAACTGGAAGCTGGTATGGGAGAACAATCGCGAGTGCTACCACTGTGCGGCCAATCACCCGGAACTGATCCGCACCTTTCCGGAGGATCCGACCGCGACCGACGGCGAAGACGCCGCGTCCAATCCGAATACCGCCGCCAAGTGGGCACACTGGGAGTCCATCGGACTGCCGAGCAAGTTTCATCTCTCGACCAACGGCCAGTACCGCACCCTGCGAACGCCGCTGCTCGAAGGAGCGGTCAGCTTCACCATGAGCGGCCAGGCCGCGGTGCGCCGGCCTCTGTCCGATGCGGTCAAGGAACCGGATATCGGCACGCTGCTGATGTTTCACTTCCCGACGACCTGGAACCACGTGCTCGCCGACCACGCCATCTCGTTTCGCGTGCTGCCCTTGAGCCCAACGCAGACCCAGTTGACCACCAAGTGGCTGGTGCACAAGGACGCCGTCGAAGGCGTGGACTACGACGTGTCGGAGCTGACCCGGGTGTGGCTGGCGACCAATGCGGCCGACACCCGCAACTGTCAGGAAAATCAAATCGGCGTGAATTCTCCGGCCTACGACCCGGCGCCTTACTCTCCGGTGCACGAGGCGGGCGTCACGCAGTTCGTGCACTGGTATTGCACGCATCTTGAGGGCAGACTACTCGAAGATGCACGTTGAGTCTCCTTGAGAGACGGGCGAGAGTTGGATGAAGTATTCGGCGTGGTCGCTGCTGCGAGGCGCGCTGTCGGGACAAAGGCACTGGCCGGCCGCGTGGCGCGACGCCCCGCCTAAGCGGGCTTATGATGTCATCATCGTCGGCGGCGGCGGACATGGGCTTGCGGCCGCGTACTATCTCGCCAAGAATCATGGCGTCGCCAACGTGGCGGTGCTCGAGCGCGGCTGGATCGGCGGCGGCAACACGGGCCGCAACACCACCATCGTACGCTCCAATTACCTGTATCCGGAAAGCGCCCGGCTGTACGACTTTTCATTGCAGCTGTACGAGGGCCTCTCCCAGGCATTGAATTTCAACATCATGTTGAGCCAGCGCGGGCTGGTGTTGCTCGCACACAGCCGCCATGACCTCGACGCCATGTCGCGCTGGGCCAATGCCATGCGCATGAACGGCATCGCCGCGGAGCTGCTCACCCGCGAAGAGGTCGGCGCGCTCGCGCCCGCTCTCGATCTCTCGCCGCAGGCACGGCTGCCGGTGCTCGGGGGATTTACCCAGCGGCGCGGCGGCACGGCGCGGCATGACGCGGTTGCCTGGGGCTATGCCCGTGCTGCGTCCGCCTTGGGCGTGGACATCGTTCAGAATTGCGAGGTCGTGGAATTCATCAAGGAGGGAGGGCGGGTCGTCGGCGTGAATACCAATCGCGGGCGCATCCGCGCCGAGCGCGTCGGCATCGCCGCGGCGGGACATAGTTCGGTGCTCGCGAAATTGGCCGGGTTCCGCCTGCCCGTCACCAGCTACGCGCTGCAGGCCATGGTCAGCGAACCTATCAAGCCCGTATTGGACACGGTGGTTCTGTCGCCGGGCACGGGCGCCTATGTGAGCCAATCGGACAAAGGCGAGATCGTCATGGGCGCCATGCTGGATTTGTTTCCCTCGTACGCCCAGCGCGGCAGCTTCGCCGTGAAGCAGGCCATCATTGCGGCGACGCTCGAGCTGTTCCCTTCCTTCAGCCGCCTGAATCTCATGCGCCAATGGGCCGGCATCGTCGATGTGGTGCACGACTCCAGTCCCATCATCGGCCCGACGCCGGTGCCCAATCTATACATCAATTGCGGGTGGGGGACGGGCGGCTTCAAAGGCATCCCCGTGGGCGGATGGACTCTCGCCCACGTCCTCGCGACGGGCGGTAATCATCCGTTGGCCGAACCCTTCCAGCTCGAGCGGTTCATCACCGGCCGCCTGATCGACGAAGCCGCGGCTTCAGGGATAGCGCACTGATGATGCTGATTCCCTGCATTCACTGCGGCCCACGCGATGAAAGCGAGTTCACCTGCGGGGGAACGTCGCACATCGCGCGCCCGGGTTTGGATCAAAGCGACGAGATCTGGGGCGCATACCTGTTCTTTCGCGACAACCCCAAGGGACTGCATCTCGAGCGCTGGCGCCACACGCAGGGCTGCGGCCAGTGGTTCAATCTGGCGCGCAGCACCGTGACCCACCAAATCCTCTCGGTGTACGCCATCACCGATTCGCCGCCCCCATGACCTCATCGCGTCTCGCGGCACCCTACGGACAGCGGATCGACCGATCGCGGCACCTGTCCTTCGAATTCAACGGCCGGCCCATGAACGGTCATCCGGGCGACACCCTGGCCTCCGCGCTGCTCGCGAACGGCGTGCGGCTGGTCGGGAGAAGCTTCAAGCTGCACCGGCCGCGCGGGATTTACTCCTGCGGCGTGGAGGAACCCAACGCGCTGGTGGACTTAGGTAGAGGCTCGACGCGCACTCCCAATATGCGGGCAACGCAGGTGGAGCTGTACGAGGGTCTGGCCGCGGCCAGTGTGAACTGCTGGCCCAGCGTCGAATTCGACCTGGGCGCGATCAACAGCCGCATCTCCGCGCTGCTGCCGGCGGGCTTTTACTACAAGACGTTCAAGTGGCCCAATTGGCATTTGTTCGAGCCCGCCGTCCGGCGCATGGCAGGCCTCGGGCGCGCCTCGGACGAGCGTGATCGAGATCGATACGAGGAAGCGGCCGCAGAGGCGGAGGTATTGATCATCGGCGGCGGCCTCGCGGGCTTGAGCGCCGCCGTTGCCGCGGCGGAGGCGGGCGCGGACACCTTATTGCTCGCGAGCTCACCGACGCTGGGCGGCGCGCTCGGGTGGCAAACCGATCCGGAAATCGACGATTTGATCTTGCGCGCCCGGCGCAGCGGTGTGCGCCAGATGACCCGGACCCTGGCCTTCGGCATTTACGATCACAATCTCGTGTGCGCCCGCGAGACCCTGCACTCGCCGGCCGCCGACGCCCCCGCCGGAGGGGTGCTGCGTGAACGGCTGTGGAAGATTCGCGCCCGCACCGTCATCGTCGCCGCGGGATCGTTCGAGCGCCCGATGATCTTCCCGAACAATGACCGTCCGGGTGTGATGTTGGCCGGCGCCGCGGAGAAGTACGCGCACGCCTTCGGGGTTGCCTGCGGCCAGCGGGTGGTCATCGCCGCCAACAGCGATTCGGCCTATCGGGTGGCCGCCTCCATGCTGGCCGCGGGAGTCGATGTGATCGCATTGGTCGATCGCCGGCCGCAGGCCGACATCGGTACCGAGGGCGTGCCGGTGCGCACGCTGATGAGCGCCGGGATCGCCAAGGTCGGCGGCGCGCGGGCGGTGGAGGACTGCACCGTGATCTCGACCGAGCTCGACGGGGTTCGTCCGGAGCGGCTGCAGTGCGACTCGATCCTGAGCGCCGGCGGCCATGCGCCGGCGGTGCACTTGCATTCCCAGGCGGGCGGAAAGCTGCGGTGGCTGGAAGAGTCCTCCATGTTCGTACCCGACGGCGCCGCGCCGGGAGTGTGGAGCGCGGGGGCTTGCGCGGGGCTATTCTCGCGCGACACCGTGGCGAATCACGCCGCGGAACTGGGCCTGGCGCTGGCTCGCGGCCTGGCGCCGCCGCCCGCCGCCGTCGGCGGCGCCGGCAGATCGCTTGCCGCCACCCACGTACCTGGGCTTGCGGGCAAGCAGTTCGTCGATTTGCAAAACGATGTGGCCGTCGGAGACATCGGGCTCGCCGCGCAGGAGAACTACGTTTCAGTCGAACATTTGAAGCGCTACACGACCACCGGCATGGGCACCGACCAAGGCAAGACCAGCAACGTCAACGCCTTGGTGTTGATGGGCGAATACACCGCGCGCGAGCCCGCGGAAGTGGGCACCACGAAGTTCCGCCCGCCCTTTGCACCGGTTACGCTCGGTCTGCTCGCGGGTCGGCGCGTCGGTTCCCTGTATCGGCCGCTGAAGACACTTCCCGCCCAGGAATGGCACCGCGCGCGCGGCGCCTTGTTCGAACAGTTCGGCAATTGGGTTCGGCCCGCCGCATACCCGCGGGCGAATGAATCTCTGGAGTCCGCGGCGCAGCGGGAAGCCGGCGCGGTTCGCCGGGCTGCGGGCCTGCTCGACGGTTCGCCGCTCGGCAAGCTCGAAATATTCGGACCCGACGCCGCGCACTTTCTCGATCTCATGTACGTGGGAACGATGTCGAACCTGATACCCGGCCAGGCCCGCTATGGATTGCTGCTCAATGAAAACGGCATCGTCGTGGACGACGGCATCGTGGCTCGCCTCGGACCGCAGCACTACTGGGTGAACACCACCAGCGCGGGAGTCGAGCGCACGGCGGCCGCCTTCGAGGAATGGCTGCAGTGCGAGTACACGAGCTTGCGCGTGCTCGTGACCCCCGTCACGTCCCGCTGGGGCAATGTGACGGTGGCCGGTCCCCGCAGCTGGGCCTGGCTGGCCGCGGCAGGCTTCGATCCGGCGCTCGCACCCGGTTCGATGCGGCACATGAGCATTCAGGAGAGCAGCCTGGACGGGCTGCCTTTGCGCGTGCTGCGGGCAAGTTTCAGCGGCGAGCTGGGCTATGAGATCAACCTGCCGGCCGATCACACAGAGGCGCTGCTCGAGCGCCTCTGGGCGCGCGCCGACGAATTCTCCGCGGTGCCGTACGGCATCGAGGCGCTCGAAATCATGCGCACCGAAAAGGGTTTCATCCATATCGGCACCGATACCGACGGCACCACACTGCCCCAGGACATCGGGTTCGCCCGCGCCTTGGAGCGCAAAGCGGCGAACTTCGTGGGCCGGCGCTCGCTGCTGCGCCCCGCGGCACGCGACCCCAACCGACTCCAGCTGGTGGCGCTGTCGCCCACCGATGGGCGGACACTGCTGCCGGTGGGCGCGCAGCTCGCTGCCGCGCTGCCGCCCACGCAGACCGAGGGGCACGTCACCTCGAGCTACTGGAGCCCCGAACTCAACGGCCCGGTTGCCTTGGGGTTGCTGGCACGCGGCACACAGCGGCTGGGAGAATCCGTGCGAGTGCACCATCTCGGCAAGGTCATCGACGCCCGGATCGTCAAGGCCCCGTTCATCGACCCCAAGGGCGAGCGTCTCCATGGCTAGCTCCCCGGCCGAGTCCGGCGAAGTAGAGGTGGCCGGCCTAGCGTTGCGTGTGCAGCGCCAGGTCGAGGTGGCTTCACTGCGCTACTTCGATACAGCGGACCACTTCGTCGCCAAAGTGTGCGAGTTCTTGGGAAGGCCGATGCCGGCGCCCCTGCACGCCGTGCGCATCGACGCTGCGCCCGACGGTCCGCGATTCATTCTTCTCTGGCGCAGCCCCACGGAGACCCTGCTGCTGAGCTACGATCCGCCCGCCCTCGCCGAACTCGACGAGAGGGTGGCGTCCGAGGTGGATGGCTGCATGGTGGTTCAGACCGGCGGCATCCGCGTACTACGCGTGGCGGGATCCAGGGCGCGGGATCTATTGCTGCGGCTGGGCTCCGCGCAGGCGATACCCGCGCTGGGCGAGGCACGCACCGGCCGGCTGGCCGAGCTTCAAGTGCTCACCGCCTGCGTTCAAGCCGGGGAGTATCTCCTGCTGGTCGAGCGCGTGTATGCAAATCACCTGCTCGAATGGGTGCGGGCGACTGTCGCGGATTTCTAGCCGCGCCGTTGCGCAGCGGCGCCGTCCGCGAGCAGGCGGTCGAGCTCGGCCCGGCATTGCCGCGCATCCCGGAACAATACCGTGTGCAGTCCGAGCGCGCGGGCCGCCTCGATGTTCGGTGCGTGATCGTCGATGAACACCGTTTCCGCGGCAGACAGCCCATACCGGCCCAATAGGTGATCGAAGATCTCTCGCTCGGGTTTCATCATCTTGATTTCACCCGAGATGACGATTCCTCGAAACGCGCTCCAGAAATCGTACCGGCCGCGCAGGTAGGCGAAGGTGCTCGCCGGCATGTTGGAGAGGCAGTACAGCGGGACCTGCCGCCCTGCAAGGTGCTCGAGCAGCAGCAGCGTATCGGCCTTTGGCTGAAGCGATTTGCGCACCGCCTCCAGGAGCCCGGCCAACTCGCCGTTCGCGATGCCGGTCCGCTGCGCGAGACGTTCGATCACCTCGGGTTCGCTGAGCGTACCCCGGTCCATCTGCACCCAATCGGGGTGCTGAAACAAGGCGGCCTTCATTGCCGCGCGTGCGCCCGGATCGGCGTAGTAGCTCTCTAGAATGGCGTCGGGGTTCCATTCGAGGACGACGCCCCCGAGATCGAAAATTACATTGCGCACGGCGCTGTCATCGTACCGGAGTTTCATGCTCCAATCACAGCATGGCCGCCGCCGCGAGTCCGCTGACTTCCTGCCCGCATCGACCCCCATGCCCGGGCTGCCCCCGGTTCGGGGAGCCGGGTATTGCCGCGGCGGCGCGCGACGCGCTCGATCAACTCGCGCGGGCCCACGGCTTGCCCGAGGTTGCCGTGATTTCCGGTCAAACGGCCGGGTATCGGCTTCGCGCGCGGCTCGCCATCCGGGGCCGGCTGGGGAACCCTAAGCTGGGGCTGTTCGAACTCGGGACTCATCGCGTGGTGCACATCCCCAACTGCGGCGTGCAGCACCCCCTGATCAACCGGGTCGCCGCCATCGTGCGGCGCGCGCTGGTCGAGGCTCGAATGACGAGCTACTCGGACAAGGCCCATTTAGGAGTAGCGCGCTATCTTCAGGTGGTCGTGGAGCGAAGCTCGCAGACCGCGCAGGTGGTGATCGTCGCCAACAGCGACACACCGGCGCCCTTGGCTGCGTGCTTCGAGTTGATTCGTGAACGGCTGGGGCCGCAGCTGCACAGCCTGTGGTTCAACGGCAATCTCGAAGCCTCGAATGTCATACTCGGTCCCGAATTCCACCACTGGTGCGGTCCCCCGAGCGTGGTCGAGCGCTTCGGCGGGCCGGCAGTGCACTATCCCCCGGGCGCGTTCGGGCAGAACAATCTCGACATCGCACAGCAGATCATCGAGCACGTGCGCGCCCAGGTGCCGCAGGGTGCGCGAGTCGCCGAATTCTACGCGGGGGTCGGCGCCATCGGGCTGTCGATTTTGCCCAAGGCCGGCGAGCTTCGCATGAACGAAGTCAGCCCGCACTCGCTGCAGGGACTCGAAATGGGCTTGAGCGAACTCGACCCGGCGGAGCGGGGCAAGGTGTCGGTGTTTCCAGGTCCGGCAGCCGCGGCAGCGTCCGCGTGCTCGGCCGCCGCGGGCGCAGAGGTGGTGATCGCGGACCCGCCGCGCAAGGGTCTCGACCCTGAACTCACCGTCTATCTAGGCGAGCAACCGCCGCAGCGCTTCATGTACGTGAGCTGCGGGCTCGAATCCTTCCTCGACGACACCGTCAAGCTGACCGCGCGCGGCAAACTGCGCTTGGTTGGGCTCACCGCATTCAATCTGATGCCGTTCACCGACCACGTCGAAACCGTCGCCCGCTTCGAACCGGCACGCTAGGGAACCCGGCACGCTAGGGAACCCGGCGCGCTAGGGAACCCGGCACGCTAGGGAAGGATGTACGCGATCGACGCCGCGCCCCAGTGCCTACCGCGGATGCGCACCGGCGCGCCGGCGGTTTTCATCATGACGAATTTGCCGCCCATCTCGCGGCGCATGGTCTGCAACTGCACCGGCTTCTGGCTCTGCGCCGCCACCAGCATGGCGCGATGCTTGAAGAACCGGCGGTTGCGGCTATTGGCGTCGTTCCATTTGGGGTCGGAGCCCTGCGGCTTCGAGCAATACAGATTGTGCGTGGCGACGTAGCAATTGCGGTCGATGCAGCGGCAAAACACCACGCCCGGCAGATCCTTCAAGGCGCGTTCCTGAATCGGGGTCAAGCGGCGGTCGGCCACCTCCGTGTAGCGCGACATGAATTGCTGCGGGTCGGTGCGGGGAATCTGGGTATAGCGGTCGTCGAACAGATCCTCGATGTTCAATTCGCCCTGATTGATCGCTTCCTCGAACGTGGCGGCGACTTCGCCGGCGATCCTGCGAATGGCATCGAGATAGGGTGAGTCGGGGGTGCGCACGCCGTTCGTCGCCACCGCGTCCACGACCTCCTCGAGTTTGTCCAGCAGTTGAGTGACTTCCTGGTCGGCGGCGCGCAGGTTCTTGGAGGCCCCGGCGACACCGCCGTCGAGCGTGTCCAGTTCGGCAATGAGCGTGCTGCATTGATCGAGGTTGCCGCGCGCCGTGGTGGCGACCGTTCCGCTCAAGTGGGTGAGCGTCGCGAAACTCTCGCCCACACTCGTCACCGCTTCCTCGATGTGGCGGGTACCGTCGCGCGTTGCCATGGCGTCCGCTGCGGCGCCGGCCGATTCCGTGATGAGAGTCGAGATCTGCTCCGAGAGTGTACCGACCGTCTTGCCGATGGTGAGAGTCGCCGCGCGGGTCTCCGCCGCGAGGGACTTGACCTCGACCGCCACCACCGCAAAGCTGCGGCCCGCCACGCCCGCGCGCGCCGCCTCGATGGTGGCATTGAGCGCCAACAGGTTGGTCTTGCGCGCAATGGTATCGATGGTGCCGGAGACGCCGGCGACCTCCTTGAGCGAATTGCCTATCTCGCCGAGGCGCCGCTCGATGCGCTCGACGGCATCGACGAGAGTCGCAACGCGCGCGATCGCCTGAGCGATGGTTTCGCGCGATGCTTCCAAGGCCGCCCGCGCGGCTTCGGCGGTGCTATATGCGGTCTCGGTTGCGCGGTCGATCTGTGTGTTCGCCTCCACCATGGCCTGGGCGCTGGCACGCAATTGCCGCAGCTGCATCTCCTGGCGCTCGAACTGCTTGGCGACGTCGGTGAGGTGGCTGGCCGCGTCATGCGCGTCGAGGCCGATGGTGCCCAGCTTGCCGCTGAGCGACTGGACTAGTGAGATTGCAGCCTGCGACTCGTCGTCCGGCGGCTCGGCGGCTCGTTCAATTGGCGTCGACATATCGCGCCAAGGTTAGCATTTTTTTATTGTGACTTGGGACTGCGCTGCGCCGCGGTGATGGTATTCGCCAGCAGCATGGTGACGGTCATCGGACCCACGCCCCCGGGAACCGGCGTGATGTGGGATGCCTTGTGCGAGACCCCCGCAAAATCCACATCGCCGACGATCCTGCCGTCCGGCAGCCGATTGATGCCCACATCGATGACCACCGCCCCGGTCTTCACCATTTGCGGCACGATCAGATTGGGCTTGCCCGCCGCGACCACCAGGATGTCGGCGAGAATGGTGAACTGCGCCAGATCGCGCGTCTTCGCGTGGCAGATGCACACAGTGGCGTCCCGCTGCATCAGCATCATGGCGGTGGGTTTGCCCACGATATTGCTCGCGCCCACCACGACCACGTTCTGGCCGGTGATGGGTATCCGTTCCGCTTCGAGCAGCTTCTGCACTCCATAGGGAGTGCAGGGCGGAAACACCGCCGTGCCCAGGGCAAGGCTGCCGACGTTGTAGAGATGAAAGCCGTCGACGTCCTTTTCGACCGCAATGCGCTCGAGGACCGGCTGCACGGGCAAATGCGAGGGCAGCGGCAGCTGCACCAGAATGCCGTGCACGGAGGCATCCTGATTCTGCGTTTCGATGACGGCGAGCAGTGCGTCGAGCGGCGTCGAAGCCGGCAGCGCAATGACCACCGATGCGATACCGACGTCGCGGCAGGCCTTGGATTTGTTCGCCACATACAGGCGCGAGGCCGGATCGTCGCCGACCAACACCACGGTGAGCTTCGGCTGAGCGCCGTATTTCGCGGCAAACTGCTTCGCCTCGACGCGCAGGACGTCGCGCAATTCCCGCGCATGACGGCGCCCGTCGATGATCTTGGCGCCCGAGCTCGCTAAACTGTCTGCCGGCATGACTTTACTATCAAGCATATTATTTGCGTGATAGTAACGCCCGCGGCGGCAAAACGCGATAGGGCAATCAATTTCCTTAGGGGAATCTCGCCATGGCTTCCAGGTCGCCCAGATCCTGATCATTGCGCACGTACAGGCGGCTGGCTTCGCGCACCGGCTGATAATCCCAGGGCGTATAGCGGCCGCTGCGCAATGCGCCGTAGACCAGAAGCCGCCGCTGCTGGCTGGCGATGACCGCGGCGTGCAGCGTTTGCATATCCCAGCGCCGGGCCACTTCCCCGCGAAACTCCTGAACGCGCGCCGCGTGCTGACTTGACGTCGCGAGATTTCGCACTTCATCCGGATCGGCGAGCAAATCGTAGAGCTGATCAGGGTCGGCGGGAGAGTGCACGAACTTGTAGCGTCCGCGCTTGATCATCACCACGGGGGCGATCGCGCCCTCCGCGAGATATTCGCCGATCACCTCGTCCCGGCCCGCATCTCCCGCGAGCTGCGGAACCAGGCTCTCGCCGTCGAGCGGTGTGGCGTACCCGGCGGGCGCAGCGTCCGCGAGCTCGCACAGCGTGGGCAACAGATCGACCAGCGAGGCGGAATTCGCAACCCGCCGCGGCGCAAATCGAGCCGGGGCATGCACGATCAGCGGAATCCTGCAGGCAGGCTCGAAGAAACTCATTTTGTACCAGAGGCCGCGCTCGCCCAGCATGTCCCCGTGGTCGGCGATGAGCAGCACGACGGTGTTCTCCGCGAAGCGCGCATCGGCCAGTGCGGCTAGCAGCGTGCCGATTTGGTCATCCACGTAGGACACGGCGCCATAATAGGCGCGGCGTGCCGCGTGGATCTGCGCCTCGTTCACTTGTGCCAAGTCGAGCCCGACGACGTGACGCAGGCGCCGCGAATGCGGATCGAGTTCATCGGGCGCCATGGTTACTCGCGGCATGTCGATATCGACCTTCGAATAGCGGTCCCAATAGCGCTGCGGAATCACATACGGATCGTGCGGATGGGTCATGGACGCCACCATGCAGAACGGCCGGCCGTCCTTGGACCGCGCCATGTCGAAGAGCCTTTGGCGCGCCTGGAAGACCACGTCGTCGTCGAAGTCGATCTGATTGGTGCGCGTGCAGGGTCCGGCCTGGGTCACCGAATCCATGGTGTGATACCAACTCGGCCGCTCCTCGAAGCGGGTCCAGTCCGGCGTCCAGCCGAAATCCGCCGGATAGATGTCCGTGGTCAGGCGTTCCTCGAAGCCGTGCAGCTGATCGGAGCCGCAGAAATGCATCTTGCCGCTCAACACCGTGCGGTATCCGGCGCGCCGCAAATAATGCGCAAACGTGGGCACCTGCGCGGGAAATTCCGCCGCGTTGTCGTAGGCGCCGATGGCGGATATCTGCCGGCCGGACAGCATGGAAAACCGCGAGGGCGCGCACAACGGACTATTGCAGTAGAACGATTCGAACACCACTCCGCCGTCCGCCAGCGCGTCGATGTGCGGCGTCTTGGCAATGCGGTTTCCATACGCTGGAAGGGCGCGCGCGGTCAGCTGATCCGCCATCAGTATCAGAAAATTGGGGCGATCGGACAAGGAATTCTCCCACGAGTACCGGTGCGCGACATTATGCCGGTGGCGCAGGTGCCTTGGGGCGATCAAGCGGCTAGAATCTCGCCATGAATCCCACATTTGTCGGCGTGACCGGCTTGCCGAGAGCCGGTTCTACCCTGTTGTGCCAAATGCTCGCCCAGCATCCCGAGATCCAGTGCGAAGGGCTCAGCTCGCCGCTGTGCAACCTGGTGCTCGGCATCCGGCGCATGGTCGGCAACGATCGATTCTTCCTGGCGCAGCTCGATCATTCATTCGAGAGCAGCTATGGGCATTTATCCGCGGCCATGCAGGGATTTCTGCGGGGATGGAATCGCGACTGCACCAGGAAAGTGGTGGTGGACAAGAACCGGGCTTGGCTGCACGCCGTTGAGTTGCTGCTGCAGATCGAGCCGCAAGCCAAGCTGATTGTTTGCGTGCGGGAATTGGGGCAGATCTACGGATCGATCGAGGCGCAGCACCAACGCACGATTCTGGTGGATTTCATCGACCATCTGGCTGATTTCGATCGCGCCGGACGTGCCGATGCACTGTTTGCCAAGGATCAGGCGATCGGCGCCCCGCTGATATCGCTGCATGCGGTGGCGGATTTGCCCAAGGCGGTGCAACAGCGCCTGTATATGATTCGCTTCGAAGACTTGGTCGAACAACCCGCGGCGCGGATGTCGCAGATATATTCCTGGCTGGGCCTGTCCCCATTTCAGATCAACCCCGACAAGCTCGTGCTCATGGGGTCACAGGAGAGCGACAGCCACAACGCGATGAAGTACCTGCACACGCAGTCCGAGCGCATCAGAAAACCCAAACCGCATGACATTCCCCCGCGCATCCAGGCGCAGATCGAGGCGGGTTGCGCGTGGTATTACAATTATTTCTACCCGAAGAGCGGATCGCCGCCGGCCGGAGCTGAATAGCCCGGCGTTTGACATGCGGCGGGCGACTAGGGCTCGTTCGCGACCGAGGGATAGCCCGGCACGGCCCGCGCGGCCGCCGTTTCGCGGCGTCCGAGGAAGGGAATCGCCAGCAGCGCCGCCGCCGCCGCCAGCATCACGTACCATGCCGGAGAATATATCGAACCGCCCGATCGCTGCGTGAGCCAGGTCAGTATCATGGGCGCGAAGCCGCCGAACAGAGTGAAGGCGCCGTTGTACACCAGCGAGGTTCCCGTCGAGCGCACGCCGGTGGGAAAGATTTCCGACAATGCCGCGGGAGCCACGCCGACGAAGCTCGCCACCAAGGTGCACACGATGCACTGGACCGCAATCAGCGTCGGCAGGACCGGCGACGCCTTCAGCCACATGAACAGCGGCAGCACCAGCACGAGCAGGAGGAAGGCGCTCAAGAAAAGGCTGGTGCGCCTGCCCAGCCGATCCGACAGCGAGCCGAACCAAACGCAGCCGACGACGAAGGGAATGTTGCCGATGAGAGAGGCACCGAAGGCCTGCCGCGCGGTGAAGTTGAAGGTGTCCGGGTGCTGCACGTAGGTGGGCAGGAAAATCATCAGCACGTAGACCGCGACGGCCCATAGCACCGCCACACAAAAGCCGACGAAGAGGCTGCGGCGGTGATTGCGGATTATCTCCGCCAGCGGCGCCCTGCGGTGCGCGGCCTGATCCGCGGCGCGCCGCGCCGTCTCGGCTTGGAAGGCGTCGGTCTCTTCCAGAGTGCGGCGCAGATACAGGCCCACCGGCGCGATCGCGAGGCCGAAGATGAAGGGAATCCGCCAGCCCCAGGATTGCACCTGGTCCGCGCGCAGCAGGGCGGTGACCGAGTACGCCGCCAGTGCGCCCAATATGTTGGCCATTCCCATACTCGCCTCGAGCCACGAGGCAGCGCGTCCGCGATTCCTCGCATCCGCGCTCTCCAGCAAGTAGGCGGTCGCGCCGCCCACCTCGCCCCCGGCGGAAAATCCCTGCAGCACGCGTCCCAGCAGGAGCAGCAGCGGAGCGCCCACGCCGATGGACGCATAGGTCGGGGAAAACGCGATGACGCCGGTGCCCGCGGCCATGAGCAAGATGGTCAAAGTGAGAGCGGCCTTGCGGCCGGCCCGGTCGCCGAAGTCCCCGATGAGCACGGCGCCCAGCGGGCGCACCACGAATCCCAGCCCGAACACGAGAAAGGTCTCGAGCAGACGGGTGTTCGCGTCATGGCTCGGGAAGAAGTTTCCGGCGATGTAGCCCGCAAACAAGGCGTAGACGGTGAAGTCGTACCACTCCAGCATATTGCCGATCGAGGTCGCGACGATCGCGCGGGTTTTGCCGGGCAACGCGATGCTCTACAGAGTGGGATGTACGGGACTGAACACGGGCGCCAGCAAGTAGTGCCGCGCGAGCACGGCATATCCGGGGTAGACGAAGTGCGCGTTCATCGCCAGAAGTTCGGTGCGATTTTCCCGATAGAAGCGCGGGATTTCGTACCAGGGCATGGCCGGCTTCAAATGATGCGCGACGTGCAAATTGTTGTACAGGTACAGCATGCCGAAGAGCGCGTTCGATTCCACCGATGCGGTTCTCTCCTGTGAATCTTCCGCCGCCCGATGCTCGGTGAATGCACGCAGCAACCCCAGGCTGAAGCCCGGGTAGGCAATGAGCAGACAGTACTGCCACCAGGGAAAGCCGCAGACACCCGAGATGAACCAAAACAGCAGTGCAACCGCGCCCACATGCAACGCCCAATGCGGCAGATGGCTGGTGTCGCCCTGGGCTACGCGGCGCGTTTCCCGGGTGATCAGAGTCCATAGGCGCAACAGCGGCCCGATCAACAGCCGCCCCGCCATGGTCTGATTGAAGATCAGCAGGCGTCTCCGCACCGGCCCCATGCGCGCCCAATCGGCCTGGCGCACGTAGTAGGACTCGGTATCGACTCCGGGAATGGTCAGGTTGATGTCGCGATGATGCGTGGTGTGGCTCTTGCGATAGAGCGGGTAGGGAAACCACAACCCCAGCGGCGGAAACACCAGGGCGAATCGCAGCCACGCGGGCACTCCGCGAAACGAATGAATGGCTTCATGCTGCAGCGAGAAGTGCCAGGCAATGAGATATGCGCCGACGGGCATGATGACCCACCAGGGCAGCCGGGCGTGGAACCAGATCAGAAGCACCCACGCGCCGTACAGCACCGCGGCCACCAACCAGGTGGGTCCGTCGATCTGAAAGAACTTTTGTCTCAAGGCATGCACGGCTTCGACCTCACCTCAAGTTTACCGGCGAACGGTCAAGTTGCGAAATTCGCGGAAATGCCGGACAAGCCCGGGTGTACGCGGGCTGCGAGCGGGTGCTCGCTCCAGTACTGGCTTGCGGCCTCGAAATTCAGCCGCAACGCATCATAAACGCCGGGATCGGGATGAACGAATCGCTCCAGCAGCAAATCCGCCATCAGCGGCGCAATGCCGGCGATGCGGTGCGCGTCCAGGAAAGCCGCCCGCAAGGCCGCCATTCCCGGCACCGATGCCACCAGCGGCGGGATCGGCGTGCGCGGCGTGCGGGCGACGTTGCGCAGTTGGGACGTCAAGTCCCAACGATACTTTTGCAGCAGGCAGTACGCGTAGGAATCGATGGGCGCCACGTCCGCCGCGCCGTCGATGACGGCAGTCATCGCGCCGACCGGGGTCACTTGCGGTGCGATCACCTCGCGATACAGCGGAAATCGATCGGCCACGCTCATGAGGTAGTGCGCAGCGGCCCAGCAACCGGATTGTGAGTCGGGCACGGTCAGCGCAATCCGGCCGCCGAAGGTGTCCTCGATGGTGTGAAAGGCGCTGTCTTTGCGCACCACCATGGCGCTCCAGTATTGAGGCAGGCCGCGAAATTCGGGCGGTGAGGGAACGGGCGCCGCTATCAGCTCGAGGCGTGGATTGGAACGCGAGTAAGGCAACCCGCACATGAACACCGCCGCCTTGTCGGGACGCTGCCACAGCTCATCGATGGGCTTAGGTTCGGTGTGTTCGAGCAGCCGAATATCTAGGCCCGCATGCTCGATCACGGCGGTCAAGAGCCTTCGCCAAAGCCCGGCCGCCTCGGGGCTCACCGAGTACATCCGAGCATTGGCGATCATTCGGCCAGCGCCGTCGCGGGTTCGCGCGCGTTGTTCTGGTAGAACGTGTCCGCCTCGTTGCCGCGGATGAACGAGGCGGCGATTTCGTGGATGGGCTGCGTCGCCGAATGGGGCCCGGCGCCGTTGAACGGCAGCGCGGCGCGAAACGCGGACCATACGGCCGTGGGCGAGGCGCCGAAGGCGCGGTTCGGATTCTGCGTCTTGCGCAGATCGAGCCAGTAGGTGCCGGTCAACAGATCTTCCGCCAGAAGCTCGATGGTATCGTCCACCGCCGCCCGCGCCCGAGTGACCTTTAACCGGGTCTGGGTCTGCAGGTCCTCGACATTTTGAATCAGCGCATTGCCTTCGGGCGGCACCGGATTGATCAGCCCTTGGATTTCCTGCATCAGCGCGACGGCGTCGATTTCGCTGCCCTGAGTCAGGTGGAAGCGGCCGGGCTCTCCGGGCGACTCGTCCGACGGGGCAATGACGGTGAAGAATGTGTTCGTGAAGCGCAGCAGCCTTTGCGCGATGGCCGTATCCATGTTGGCGAGCGCGATGGTGAAGGCCTCGATCTCATTGGCCATGGGATAGGGATCCCAATTGGCGTTCGAGAAGATGAAGCCGTGCTGACCGTGATTGCGCGCGCTGCCTTTGACGTAGAATTGCCTAAGCTGCGGCGTGCCGAGTTCCCATGAATCCTCCGGAGAGGCGCCGACCCGAACCGCAGGATTGTGGTCCGAGGAATTCATCTGCACCCGCACCGCGTCGCGCAGATGCGCCCACGCAGTCCAAGCGGAGCCCTGCCGAATGGCCGAGGCGCGCAGGCTTTCCGGGTCTTGAATGATCCGCTTGTCGTCCAGCTCGAACAAATAGCTGCCCTTCAACATCTCGAGCACCCGTGCGGCCTCCCAGTTCAGCCATTTGAACGGGCGATTGGCTTGCACGGGCTGGGACAGCGGCGAGACACTGCTGTTCATGCCGTCGAGGTCGATGGCATACGTGAGATCCGCCCAGGAGAGCGCCTCTCGCGCATCGTACAAGAGCAGCGCCGCCTGGCCGGTGGCGTAGGCGTTGGTGCTTTCCAACTCGCTGTCGTCGGCCCCAAAGGGCGCGAGCGGTGCGAGCCCGGCCTGTTTCAGCGCCTCGGCCGCCGGCATCCGCACGCCGCGATAGTAGGCGTTGCCGGCGCCCACCATGGCCGCGCCGACATTCGTGAACGGTCCCAAATCCCCCTCGCCGACGGTGCCTCGCGATTGCACCACCGGGGTGATGCGCAAGTTCAGCAAGTCGAGCAGCCGCTGCGTCAGTTGCGGACTCGCCGCCTCGAAGCTCATGGTGTTGGCCCGTACCACCAGCATCGCGCGCACGATCTCCTCCTCGCTGATTTCCGGACCCATGCCGGCGAGCGCCCCGCGCCGGAATATCGCAAGCTGCCGCTCTTCGAGAAACTTCCTGTTCTGCGGCGAGAGGGGATCGCCCGTAAAGATGTACTTCTCGCGGCCCGATCCGGAACCCCGGTTGAACCAGTACACCGACACCCCCTCGGCGGCGGCTTCGAGCAGCAGGGCGTGCGCATCGGCCGAGCGCTGCCGCGCCTCCGGGGTCAACTCGACCTTGGCGCCGTAGCGCGCCACTTGCACGACTTGCTCGATGGTCAAATCCCGACCCGTGAGCACCACGGTCTTGTCCGACAGGCTCGGCACGATGGGATGATAGGTGGGCGGAGGCGCCGCCGCCGCGTTCAAGGCGCCGAGACAGCACGCCGCGGCCGCGCCGAGACCGCCGAACCACGAGACATGCGAATGGAAATGCATCATGAGTACCTGAATTGTTTTATTTAGCGGCGAACTCAAGGGTCCGCCGCCACGAGTATCGGCCGCAGGCGCCGCATAGGCAATCGCCGCGCCAAGAAGCAGCAAACGCCCGGAATTTCTGCACCGGATCTGCGCACGGCCGAAACCACGGCGCGTCTTAAGAGGCATTTTGCATGAGCTAATGCGTTTTCTCGATTGAATCGCCCGCTCGGCTATGAGAGTCTTGGCCCGACGCCTCGGGCCGGCGAAGCATAATCGTTCGGCACCCGGGCCAGGGATGCTCGCGATTGCAATTCAAGGAGGAGCCGAGATCCGTCGGTAAGGGAGCGATTTGCCTGAGAGTTTAAAATATAGGGAGACCCGCCTTTGAAACCCAATACCAAACTTTCCTATGCGATCTGCTCCATTCTCGGCCTACATGGCGGTGCGGCTGCGCTCGCGGCGGACACCTCCGGCGAGAACAACTCCGAGTCGCTCGCCGAGGTCGTCGTCACCGCGCAGCGCCGCGCGGAGAACATCCAGAACGTGCCGATCTCGATCGAGGCACTGACCAACGAGACGATCGGCCAGTTGAACGTGGTGAATCTGGACGACATGATCAGGTTTCTGCCCAACGTGACCCAGGCCACGAACGGTCCCGCACAGGCCGACATCGTCATCCGGGGCTTGAGCGTCGGCGGCGGCGGCGGTCAGGGCGGCGGCACCACCGGCGCCTTCCCGGCGGTCGCCATTTATCTCGACGAACAGTCGGGACAGTTGCCCGGACGTAACCTCGACGTCTATGCGGCTGACCTCGAGCGCATCGAAGTTCTCGAGGGCCCGCAGGGCACGCTCTTCGGCGGCGGCGCGCTCAACGGCGTGCTCCGCTATATCACGAACAAGCCCAAGCTAGATGTCACCGAGGCCAGCGTCGAGGCCGGCTACGGGACCACTGCGCACGGCGACCCGAACAGCAACCTCACGGCCGTACTCAACCTGCCGCTCATCGAGGACACCCTGGGGGTGCGCGCGGTGATCTACAACGACCGCCAGGGCGGCTACATCAACAATGTGCCGAGCACCTTCTCGCGGTCCTCCACGGACTTAGGCATCGCCCGCTATAACGGCGGCGTGGTGCCGACCAACAGCCTGTCGATCAACAATTACAGCGACGTCGGTAATGCGATCAATCCGCTCACCTACACCGGATTTCGGCTGCAGGCCCTGTACAAGATCAACAGCGACTGGGATGCCTTGCTGACGCAGTCCTACCAGAACATGGACTCGCAAGGTGTTTTCTACGAGATGCCCCGCGGCTCGGAAGGCGCATCGCTGACCGCCAACGCCGTCCCGCAGGGCGGACAGCCGCTGCCGCCTTTGTCGGTGACGCTGTTCAATCCCTCTTACAACAAGGACAAGTTTGAAAACACCGCGCTGGTCGTCAATGGGAAAATCGGCGATTTCAAGCTGGTCTACAGCGGCTCCTACCTGGTCCGCAACGTCAGCCAACTGCAGGACTACACCAATTATGCACGCGGTGTGAATGCCTCCTACTATCAATGCGTGGGTCTATCGGCAAGTCCCGCCACCGGCCAGTGCTACACGCCGAGCACGACGTGGTCGGAAACGGAGAGAAACACCCACCAAAGCCAGGAGCTGCGCCTGAGCAGCCCCGACGACAAGCGCATCCGCGGACTGGTGGGCGTGTACTGGGAAAACTACAATATTGTGGACCAAACCCAGTGGCGCTACGTGACGGTGCCGACCTGTTCGCCGACCGGGCTCAACAACAATTGCTACCTGCCTCTGCAGCCGTGGCCGGGCTCGCCGGCCTTCACCCCGAATCCCGCATCGGGATTTTTCGACGACGTGGAGCGCGGCTACAAGCAGTTGGCGGAGTTCGCCTCGCTGGATATCGATTTGATTCCGAAGACCCTGACCCTCACGGGCGGCATTCGCCATTTCAAATACGATGACAAGGAATCGGGCGGCGATGTGGGCAGCTTCTACTGCAAGGTGGGCGGCGCCTATGGCCCGCCCGGGCCGACCACCTACTTCGGACCCTGCCAGAACCCGTACGGCACCGATGTCAGCAAACAAACCCCGAACCGATCGACCCCGTCGGGTAATCGGGCCCGCGGCAACTTGAGCTGGCATGTGACGGAGAACGACCTGCTGTACTACACCTGGTCGCAGAGCTTCCGCGCCGGCCAGTTCAATCGCGGCACGGGCTGCCATCTGCCGGGTCCGGACAACATCGACCAGTTCTGCGTTCCGGCCTTCACCGTACCGGACAACATCACCAACAACGAGGTGGGCTGGAAGACCGAATGGTTCGATCGTCGGGTGCAATTCAACGGCGCGGTGTACCAGGAGGTTTGGAGCAACGCGCAGACCGGGTTCTTCGATCCGCAGGGCGGCCTCGGCAACCTGGCTTTCGCGACGAACGGACCGAGCTACCGTGTCCGGGGCGTCGAACCCTCCATCATCGCCCGCGTGACCCACGGTTTGACCGTGCAGACGTCGGCTGCCTGGAACAGCCCTACGCAGACCAACTCGCCCTACCTGGTGGACAACAATCCGGCGAGCGTCAATTTCGGCAAGGACATCACCTCAATTCCGAATCCGTACGGACCGCCGGGCAGCCGAACCCCTTACTCACCGCCGTTCAATGTCAACGCGCGTATCCGCTACGAATGGGACTTCAACGACTACAACGCCTTCGTTCAGGCCTCCGGCCAGCACCAGGGGCACATGATCACCGCGACCGGCTACGTCCCGGCATTCGATATGCCGGGCTACACGAGTTACGACGCGGCGGCGGGTGTGGCCAAGGGTCAATGGTCGGTACAGATATTCGGCCAGAACCTCACCAACGTGAACTCCAGCCTGTCGACGGACCAGGGCCAGTTTATTTTGACCGAGGTTCCGCAGCGCCCGCGCGTGCTCGGGATCAAGTTCGCCTACAAGTACTCGGGCTCGGGGGCGGGGAAGTAGCCGCGAGTGCACCTAAGGCCTCTTTGAAGGGCCCCAGCCAGGGCTCGTAGTGGAGCCACTGGTCGACCCCTTCGCGGTTGAGGGGCCGGCGCACCTGCTCGGAACTCGCGCTGTGCACGGTGCGCTCGGTCTTGTGGAACTCGAGACAGCCCGGCTCGAATGGGAGGCCGCAGAACTCGAGGATGCGGCGCACGTTTGCCTCGAGATCCGCCACCACATCCTCGTGCCGGACTGTCAATATCCGTCCGGGAAGCACCGCATTCCAATGATCCATGAGTTCCACATACATCCGGTAGTAGCGGGTGATGTCATCGATGCTGTACGTGAATTGCTGGCCCGAGGCGAAGAGCTGTTTGTAGTTGCTGAAGCAGCAGGCGAGGGAGTCTCGGCGGGCGTCAATGATCCTGGCATTGGGCAGGATGAGATGAATCAGGCCGAGATTGCGAAAGTTGTTCGGCATCTTGTCGACGAAGAAGGCTTTGCCCGAGCGGTAGATCCGAGTGTCACTGAGATATCTCTCTCCCATGCCGGCGAAATCCGCCGCCGTGAGCTCCGCGAGAATTCCCGGGTAGCGCGGATTCGAGCCGGCCGGCGCTCGCCCGTGTAGATCCTGCACGAGGCGCGGAATGTCAGCGAGTTCCATGGTCCCCTCCACCTGCGAGTGCGAGGCGAGGATCTGCTCGATCAAGGTGGAGCCCGCTCTCGGCAAGCCCACGATGAAGATGGGCGAGGGGTCGGGCCACCCGACACCCTGCCGCGCGTCGAAGAACTGCCGGGTGCAGAGCGACGTCTGCAGGCGGGCGTTGCGCTCCAGCGGCTCGGGGCGGTATTGGCATTCGCTTTTTTTCAACGCGTTGCCGCGCTCGTAAAACGCAAAGGACGGCCCGTACTCGCCCCGGTCCTCGAGTGCCTTGCCGAGAGCGAAACACAGATGATAGCGATCGGCCAATTGAATGTTCGGCGCCTCTTCCGCGGCCCGCATCCGGGCAATTTCATCATCGGCGAACCGGTAGGTCTTCAAGTTCGCGAGGCTCCAATACGCCTCGCCGTACTGCGACCTCAAGGACGCTGCCGCGCGATAGGACTCGATGGCGGACGGCGTCCGGCCGAGTGTCTTCAGCGCATGCGCGATCGACAAATGCAGCTCGGGATCGCCGGGCGCTTCGGCCGCGATCTCGCGGTACAGCGGCAGCGCCCGGCCATAGTCGCCCATCCCTGCGCATATGGTCGCAAGGGTGGTTCGGTAGACCCAGTTGTTTGAATCGGCTTCCAGCAGCCTTTCCATTTGCTCGCGCGCGCGCACGTGCCTGTGGCGCGCCAGTAGCGCGACGGCGTACTCATAGCGGGCGGCATGGTAGTCCGGCGCACGCATCATCAGTTGCTCGAGCAAAAACTCCGCCTCGTCCACGACGTCGAGTTTCATGCAAACTTGCGCGAGCAGCCGCATGGCCTCGACGTGATCGCCGTGGCTCGACAGGTACTCGCGGACGATGTGCTCCGCCGGGAGAATTTCGCCGTCGCCGAACAATCCGAAGGCGGTGAGTATCTGCGGCGGCAGCGTCGCTAGCTTGGCAACCTCCGCCGCGGCGTTCTCGGCGTCGGCCTGGCGGCCCGTCATGCGGAACAGCACCTGCAGGGCATTCCAGCTTGCGGGCAGCGATGGGTTTAGCGTCACGGCGCGCAGGTATGCCTGCACGGCTGGTTCCGCGGAACGCATCGCCACCAGACAATGGCCGCGTTCCTGGAACAATCGGCTGAAGTCCGGGTGGTGCCTTTCCAATTCAGCAAGCATCGACAGTGCCTCGGGAATGCGCTTGAGGTAGCGCAGGCAGACCGCCGTCATGTAGAGCACATCCCGGTTCTCGGGTACCTGTGGGCGCAGCGCCTGTGCCGCGGCCAGCGCCGGTCCGAACTGTCCCTGTTCCATCAATGCGCGGATGCGCACAACTTCCGTTTCGATCCGCGATGGGGCAGCGCCGAGGCCGGCTTCCATGGGGAGCACTTCAGAAGGGCGCGAGGCGCTCGACCGCTCGCATGGTCACCGGTCCGTCGTCGGAGCGGGTCTTTTCCGGGCCGAGCACTTCCATCGACGCTTTCGCCATGACGATCGAGATCATGCGGTTCGGGTAGAGAATCACCTCGTTGTCCCCGGAACCATGCATGCTCGGCAGATATTCGGCTGCGCCGTTCGCATTGACGTAGCGTAGGAAGTGAAAGCCCATCTTGTACAGCCCGTCTTCACTCGAGTCAGGCAAAGGCGCCAAGACCGGCCCCAGCGAGGCGTCGGCGTTCTTGACGATGGCATCGCGCGCCGCCAGCAGATCCGCGGTCAGGTCGCGATCGAGAATTTGCACGCCGCCGTGGGCTCCGCGCGCCTGGTACAGCAGGGCAATCTTGGCGAGATCGTCGAGCGTCGGATAGTAGCCGGCGTTGCACCAGAGCAGGCCCTCGCGACCGGCGGGCTCCAGAGTCCTGACTGTCGGCGATTGGTGGATGCCGATGGGTGTGAACACCTCCGACTGAACCATGTCGCCCAAGTTCGCGTGCGGTCCCCGGATCGACTTGAGAAAGCCGTCGATGGCGGCGCCCAAGAGATAATAGTCTTGGTCGCGGTAGCGCATCACCGTACCCGGCTCCCAGGGGTAGGGATGCAAGGTCGCGGCGATCTGCCGCAGCTTGTCGGCATGCGAGCGGGCCGTGTACCAGGCGTCGTAGTCCCCGCCCAGGTAGCCGTCGAAAATATCGTTCGGGTGGGTCTTGGTGCTGCCGGTTCCGCCGTAGCCCGTCGCCATATTCGCCGCGTCGATGAAGCGCACGCGATGCCATTTCGGATCGAGGCCGGGCACGTAGTCGCCGACCTCCAGCGTCAGTACCCATGGCCCGTACACCTGCGCCAGATGCAACAGTGCCAGCGGCGCGAACACACTCTTCGTCACCGAGCGTACGCCGAAGCGCATCTCGAGCGGGTAGGGATAGGCCCCGTAGGGCGTCATGGGTTCCTGGTAGTACAGCGTGCCGTCGCGAACCAAGGCCACCGCCACCTGCCACTTGGGGTACAGGGGTCCGCCGAACCCCTCGAGAGTCCCCGGCGGAACGCTCTTCACGAGTTCACTCCACGGCCTTGCCGGTAGGCGGTCGGCCAGTTCGGCCCGCGCTTGGGCTGCGCGCGTCTCGAGTTTGGGCGCATCCCCCGGGGTGAGATCCGCCGGCGCGAATCCCCATGCCACGAAGTACTGTTTGATCAGGTAGGGGCCGGTTTGCTGGACGAACTGGATCACGAGCCCGGTCACCTGGCCCGGCCGGTACAGGAAGGTCGCGAGACCTTGGTGCGCATGGTTCTCGGTGTCATTGACGAGCATGATGGGGAATGCGGCACGGGACCAATCGCCGTCCGCCTTTTCGCGCCACACCCGGCCATATTGCGGAATGACCCGCCAGTAGCTCGGGGTGGGCCCGGCATGGGTCTCGGCCACCATCTCGCCGCGCTCAACCGGTACCAGCACATCGCCGAGCGTGAAGAACTCCAGCCGTACTCCGGGAAATATTCGCGCATCTCGCCCCAGAACCATCGGGTGCTCGAGTACCGGCAGGGTCCGCATGGCGGCCGCATGCAGGGTGAGCACGCCGGCGAAGGGAGCCGCGGGCAGCGCGCCCTCACCCGGAGCGAACGCGGCGTTCGCCAGCGGCGAGCCGAGTGCGTGCGCGGCCCGAAAGCTTTGCAGCGGGAGAAGCTCGGCGGAACCGGCCTGCGCGAACATGGGACCTGCGAAAAACACCATGGAAACCGACCAGACACACCAATATCTCGACGACATTCGCTCGGCTCCCTCGCTGGATGGAATGGCCGGACCCAAGGTCCCGCTCTAGTTATTCAGGCGATCATAGCTCATCCCGTTCATCCAGCGGTCGGCCGATGGCCGGCGCAGAACCGAAACGCCGGCCCAGGACGACTTGCATGTCAGTTAAAAATATTGCATACGGGTAGCAGACCAAAGGCGACACCGGGGCAATCCGGCCACTGAGGGGGCAACGATGATGACTCATGCGATGAGGGGCTGGCGCGGAGCGGCGATGGCCGGGTGCTGCTCGGCGATGTGCTTGATCGCGAGCGCGCCTGCGAGCGCGGCCGCAGGCTATCAACTCATCGATGAAACCAAGGGCGACAAGGTGATCACCCTGACGGGTCACGACATGACCATCGAGCAGGTCGTAGATGTCGCGCGGCACGGGGCCAAGGTTCAATTGAGCCCCAAAGCCAAGCAACGCCAGGCGGATAACTATGGACTGCTCCTCGAGGCGGCGGCGGAAGGTATCTCAGTCTATTGGTTCAATCGAGGGTCGGGCGACCAGCGCGAGACGGTCATGTTCTCCGGCGATCCATTGACGCCCAAGAACAAGGCCTATCTGGAGAAATCTCAGCTGATGGAATTCCAGCTGGGGACGATCATGGGCTTCGGGCCGGAGGTTGGAGATGAGGAGATCGTGCGGGCGATGATGGTCATTCGCGCCAACGCCATGACCTCGAACGCGCCCAGCCCGCAACTGTCGCAAATGCTGATCGACCTCTTGAACCACCGGATCACGCCGGTGGTTCAATCCCGCGGCACTTTGGGCGAGGGCGACCTTGCACAACTCAGCAATATTGGGGCGGCGATGGTGGGCGCGGGCGAGGTTTATTATCAGGGCGTGCGCATGACGGCGGCCGCTGCGCTGGCAAAGGCGGGCCTGAAGCCCATTCAACCGTTTGCCGCGGACACCAATGCCTTGACCAGCAGCGATGCCTACAGCACCGGCATTGCCGCCTTGGCCGTCAACGACGCGCGCCTGGCGCTCGAATGGGGCGACCTCATCTATGCGATGGATTTGAACGGCATGAATTCCAGCATCACGCCCATCAGCACCTTGGTACAGAGGGAGCGCCCGTTCAAATGGTTGAATTGGGAAGCGGCGCGGGTGCGCGACATGCTCAAGGGCAGCTATCTATTCAGCGACGATCCGCAGCGGATCATTCAGGATCCGGAGAGCTTGCGGGCTTCCTCCATCCGCCAAGCGTCGGCTTGGGCCGATTGGGCCGGGCTGCGCGATGCGGTGATTCTGCAGATGAATTCGTCGGATCACAACCCCGCGGTTCGCACCGACATGTCGCCCGGGGATTCGTGGGATTTGGCCACGCCGCAGATGATGAAGTACTACGTGAAAGGCGGCAAGAACAGTCACGGCAAGCACGGCTACATCGTCTCGAACGCCAACTGGGATCCCTATCCTATGGCGAACAAGCTCGAGGATTTCGTGATCGCATTGGCGAACATGGACATCGCGGTGGCGCTGCGCATCGACCGGTTCAGCAATCCGTTCTTCACCTCGACCGATCCGGCCAAGGCGCTGAATCTGCCCGCGGGAAGCGAATTCGCGGTCTATCTGGCCGGGGGCGGGGGCTACACGCCGGTGGATCTGCAGCAGGAGATCCAAAGCCTGACGAATCCGGTCGCCCCCTCCGGCGCGGCCATCATCGGCACGGTGGAAGACCTTCAGGCGCAGACGCGCATCAAGGCCTATCGCGTCCGCGACGCCGTGAACACCACCTACGATCTGCTCGGGCACGATTTGTTGAATGCAGCCTTCTGGCTGGATGTGCGCAAGGTGCAAGACGCCTCCAGGAAATTCGGCGGCGCCCCCACCTCGGCCTGGACGGCCTTTCGCAAAATCGTGCCGCTGCTGCCGGTCATGGACGGCAGCCCCATGCAGCCGCGGCCCATGACCGCCGTTGCCTTCCTCAAGTCGACGCCGGCGGCAAATTTCTACGGCGGTGGCGAGGCGCCGCCCGCTTCCTCGGAGAAGCAGTAGGTGAGAGCGATGCCCTGCGCGGCGTGGCTGCTGTTGGGCTTGGCTCTCTGGGTGTCGGCCGCGCAGGCGCAAGCCGCTTATCATCCGATCGCACCTTCCAAAGCGGGCGAGGTGATCGTTCTGACCGGTCACGATCTCAACGCGGATCAGGTGGTCGCGATCGCCCGCGACGGCGCCCAGATTCGCTTGAGCCCGGACGCAAAACAGCGCCAAGCGGACGCGTACGGGTTGCTGCTCGAGGGCAGCGCCGAGGGAATTTCCATCTATGGTTTCAACCGCGGGGCCGGGCCGGCGCGTGAAGTGGTGTTGTTCACCGGAGATCCGCTGGCGCCGGCGAACAAGGCATTGCTGTCCAAGCAGGCGGAGAGGGCGATTCTGAACGGGCCGCGACAGGGAATCGGGCCTGAAGTCGCGGATGAGGAAATCGTGCGATCGCTGATGGCGGTGCGTGCCAACACGATGATTTATGAGGCCGCGAGTCCTGCCCTTTCCGACCTGTTGACCGAGATGCTGAACCGACGCGTGACGCCGGTGGTTCAATCGCGCGGCTCGCTGGGCGAGGCCGACCTCGCCGCCCTGGCCAATGTGCTGGGCGTCATGGGCGGTGCGGGCGATGCCTACTATCGCGGGCGGCGCATGAGTGCGGCAGCGGCGCTTGCCGCCGCGGGCCTCAAACCCCTGCAGCCCTCAGACGTCCTGTACCCGTCGGCGTTGATCAGCACCAATGCCTATTCGGTCGGTTGTGCCGCGCTGCTGCTGCATGATGCCAAGCTCACGCTCGACTGGGCCGATCTCATTCTCGCCATGGATCTAGAGGCGATGAACAGCAGCGTGACGCCGCTGTCGACACCTGTGCAAGCGGCCCGCCCGTTCAAGTATTCGAATCTCGAGGCAGCCCGCATCCTCGAAATGATCAGGGGCAGCTATCTGTTCGAGGACGACCCGAAGCGAATCATTCAAGACTCGGAGAGCCAGCGGGCGTCCTTCAGCCGGCAGGGCGCGGCGTGGAAGGCCTGGTCGACGCTGCGCGATACCTTGCTGACTCAGATCAACTCCTCGGATCACAATCCCGCGGTGAAGGTCGGGGCCGCGCCTGCGGACTCCTGGGAACTCGATACGCCGCAGATAGCCAAGTACTTCGTGAAGGGAGGTCCCGAGAGCCACGGTCAGCACGGCTTCATTCTCTCCAATGCCAATTGGGACCCCTACCCGTTGGCCAATGAAGTCGAGGCGCTCGGCACCGCCCTCGCCAACATGGACGTGGCGGTGGTGCAAAGGATCTACCGCTTCGGCAGTCCCTTTTTCACCTCCATTGCACCGAAGGATGTGCTCACGCAGGAGGAGCTCGATTCCAGCGTGCAGTCCGATGTCGACGGCTACAATCCGACGGCGATCTGGCTGGAGATCCAGAGTCTGACGCGCAGTCTCACGCCGGAGGGCGTGGCCTTCAGCAACGGCGTGGAGGAGTTGCAGGCCCAGACGGTTTCGAAGGTGACCCGCGCACGCCAAACCGTGGAAGATACTCGCCTGCTGCTGGGTGAGGATTTGCTCACCGCGACGTTTTGGTTGGACGTGCGCCGCGCACAATCGCCGGGACGGGACTTCGGCCGCGCGCCCCTGGCTGCCTGGACTGCGTTCCGTCAAGCCGTCCCGTGGGCGGAGAAGCCGCAAGACCGGCCGCACCGGCCGGTGGGCGACATCATTCACGACTTCATGGCGGCACACCCGGCCGCCGAATTCCATGCACCGCTGGCGCAAGAAATCGACGGCGGCCATTGAACATGTGCAATGAGAGGCAAACACGTATGCATATTCCGAAGGTGACGCGCGGCCGCACCGCGATCTTGATTCTGGCCGTCACGGGCGCCTCGATTGCGGCGCCGGCCTCCTGGGCGCAGGGCGATCTGGGCTATCACCCGATCGTTCCGACCGAAGGCGCAAAGACGATCACACTGACGGGGCACGACCTCTCCATCGATCAAGTGATCTCGGTGGCCCGCGGCGGCGCCAAGGTTCAGTTGAGCGCCGAGGCCAGGCAGCGTGAGGAGGACAATTACGGGCTGCTGCTCGAGGCGCCGGCCGAGGGCGTATCGGTGTACTGGTTCACGCGCGGTGCCGGCGCCGGCCGCGAAATCAAGCAATTCGAGGGCGATCCGCTGTCGCCCGACAACAAGGCTCTGCTGGAGAAGAAAATGACCGCGTCGTTTCGCCGGGGCGCGGCGAATCCGCTGGAGGGCCCGGAAATCGCGGATGAAGCGCTGGTGCGCGCCGTGATGGTGGTTCGCGCCAACGCCATGACCTTCAATGCGCCGAGTCCACAGCTCTCCCAGATGCTGATCGATCTATTGAACCGGCGCGTGACGCCGGCGATGCAATCGCGCGGGACGGTCGGCGAGGGCGATCTGTCGGTGCTCAACAATATCGGCGCGACCATGGTCGGATCCGGCGACGCCTACTACAACGGAACACGTATGCCGGCGGCCGATGCGCTGAAGGCGGCGGCCCTGACCCCGCTGCAACCCTTCGCCGCCGACGACAATGCGCTGACCAGCAGCAATGCCTACGCCACGGCACGGTCAGTATTCGTCGTGGCTGACGCAAAGCAGGCGCTGGCTTGGGCCGATCTGACCTATGCCATCGACCTCAACGGCATGAACAGTTCGGTCACGCCCCTGAACCACCTGGTGCAGAGCGACCGTCCGTTCAAATGGCTGAATTGGGACGCCGAGCGCGTCAAAGAAATGATCAAGGGCAGCTATCTGTTCGACGACGACAAGGGCCGGATCATCCAGGATCCCGAGAGCATGCGCGCCTCATCGATCCGGCAGGCGTCCGCCTGGGCCATGTGGGCCATGCTGCGCGACGATGTGGTGACCCAGCTCAACTCGTCGGATCACAATCCGGCGATCCGCGTCGGCATCTCGCCCAAGGACTCCTGGGACTTGGACACACCGGAGATGCGCAAGTACTTCGTGAAAGGCGGCCCCAACAGCCGGGGCAAGCACGGCTTCATCTTCTCGAACGCCAATTGGGATCCGTATCCCTTGTCCAACGACCTGGAGGCCTTCACGATCGCGCTGGCCAACATGGACATCGCCATCATGCTGCGGACCGAACGCTTCGGCAGTGAGTTCTTCACCGGCCCGGGCTCGCAGGACATCCTGAAGAGCCTTGGCGGCGGATTCTTTGCCGGCGGCTTCGGCGCGCACGAGACCTGGCAGCACATCCAGGCGCAGATCGTGCCCGTGCCGCCGGAAGGCTATGGCGGCAGCTCCGGGGTCGAGGAATTGGAGGCGCAGTCGCTGCTAAAGTCGATCCGCGCTCAGACCGCCGTCGACGACACGTTCCGGCTGCTGGCGCTGGATCTGCAAAGCGGCACGCGTTGGCTGGATGTGCGCATACTTCAGGACCCGACGCGGCAATTTGGGCCGGCCCCGACCGCCGTTTGGCAGGCGTACCGCAAGGTGGTGCCGTTGAAGACGGACCCGGCGGCGCCCGCGCCGGCGCCGGGGGCCTTGGGAATCGCGACGCTGACGTTCCTGAAAGACACTCCCGCAGGGCAATTCTCGCCGTTGACCGAGCCTCATTGACCGGCTACGCCTAAGACCGTTTTCAATCCCGGCCCAGCACCTCTTTCAAGGGCCCGAGCCAGGGCTCGAAATTGCGCCACTGATCGATGCCCTCCTTGAAGATCGGCTGGCGTACCTGCTCCGAGCTTGCGGTTCTGATGCTGCGCTCGGTCTTGTAGAACTCCACGCACTGCGGTTCGAACGGAAGGCCGCAGAAGTCGAGGATTCGCCGGACGTTCGCCTCGAGGTCATCGACGACGTCCTCATGCTCGACCCGCAGCACCTTTCCGGGCAGCACCGCATCCCAGTGCGCCATCAGCTCGACGTAGGTTCGGTAGTAGCGGCCGATGTCCTCGAGCCCATAGGTGAATTCCTGCCCCGCGGCGAACAGCTGCTTGAAGTTGCTGAAACAGCAGGCCATGGCATTGCGGCGGGCGTCGATGATCTTGGCATTGGGCAAAATCAAGTGGATCAGCCCGATATGGCGGAAATTGTTGGGCATCTTGTCGATGAAGAAGGCCTTGCCGGTCCGATAGACGCGCGTGTCGTCGATGAATCTCTCGCCCAGCCGCAGGACATTCTCGGGTGTCATTTCGGCCAGCACTCGCGGGTAACGGGGATTCTCGGCTTCCGGCTCCCGTCCCTGAAGCTCCAGCACCAATCGTGGGATGTCGGCCAGCTCCATCGTCCCCTCGACCCGGGAGTGCGAGGCTAGGATCTGCTCCAGCAGCGTGGATCCGGAGCGGGGCAGGCCCACCACGAAGATGGGCGAGGGGTCCTGGCATCCCCATCCCTGGCGCGCTGCGAAGAATTCGCGGGTGCAGATCGCCTTCTGCAGTCGCGTGTTGCGCTCGACGGGCTCGGGACGGTAGCGGCTCTGGGATTTCTTGAGCTCATTGCCGCGCTCGTAGAAGCGAAACGCTTCGGCAAAATCGCCCGCGTCCTCCATGGCCTTGCCGAGTGCGAAGCACAGGTGATAACGGTCGACCGCGGCGGTGGTCGCTGCGGCCTCGTCGGCGCGCATGCGCGCGATCTCCTGCGTCTCGAACCGATAGGTCTTGAGATTGGCGAGGCTCCAGTAGGCATCTCCGTAGGCGGGGCGGGCGGCGGCGGCGGCGCGATAGGATTCGATGGCCTCCTGCCGGCGTCCCAAGGCCTTCAGCGAATGCGCCACCGACAGATGCAGCTCGGCGGACTGGGTCCCCAACGGTGCATCGACGACGAGTTCCCGGTACAGCTCGAGTGCCCGCTCATGCTCGCCGAGACCCACATTCGCCGTTGCGTACGTGGTGCGAAAGGCCCGATTGGCTGGTTCGAGCTGCAGCAGCTTCTCCAGCTCCGCGATGGCCTGCACGTGCTTGTGGCGTCGAAGCAGCGCCATGGCGTAGTCGTAGCGGGCGGCCCGATAATCCGGCGCCAGCTTGAGCACGGCCTCGAGCAGAATGTCCGCGTCATCGAGGATGTCGAGCGCGAGGCCGATCCGGGCCAGCAAGCGCATGGCTTCGACATGGTCGCCGTGCTTCAGAAGATAGGCTCTGACTATGTTTTCCGCCGGTATGAAATCGCCTTCCGAGAACAGGGCGGTCGCCGTGATGATCTCCGCCGGCAATTTCTCGAGCGCGGCGACATGGCCGGCGGCCATCTCGGCATTCTCGGACTGCCCCGTCATGCGATACAGCGAGTGCAGCGTGCGCCAGCTCGCCGGCAGCGCCGGGTTGATATTCACGGCGCCGAGGAAGGCTTCGATGGCGCGCGGCGCATCGCGCAAGGAGACATGGCAGTGCCCGCGCTCCTGGTACAGGCGGCTGAATCCCGGATGCAGCCTCTCGAGCCTCTCCAGGGTGGCGAGCGCGGCGGGAATTCTGTTCAGATAGCGCTGGCTGACCGCGATCATGTACAGCACGTCCCGGTTTTCCGGGACACTCGATGCCAGAGCCTCGGCCGCCGCGAGCGCCGCGGCGAATTGCTTGCGCTCCAGCAGCTCGCGGATGCGCAGCACCTCGGCCTCGACGGGAGAGGTGGACGGTGTGGGCAGGGCTGCTGACATGGCTTTCGTATAAAAAAAGGCGGGCAAATGCCCGCCTTAGATTCTACCGCGTCCGACCCTTGCGGGTTGCCGCGAATCAACCGAGGTTTAGAACTTGTACCCGAACTTCACGCCGATCACCCGGGGCCGTAGGGCAGTCTGCGCAACCGCGAATTGCGCGGTGTTCGTGAACAGGCTGGTCTCCTTATTGAAAAGGTTCTGCGAGTACAGGTGCGCCGTCCAGGCATCCTTCGCCACGCCTGCGGACGCATCGAAGGTCGAGTACGCCGGGTTCTCGAAGCGCAACAGGGTCGTGTTGATTCCGTTGGCCGAAATGGAAGGATCGTTGCTCGCCTGGGTGAAGGAATGCCCCGTGTGCTGGCCGCCGAACTGTACAAAGGCGTTGTAGTTGTTCATCGTCCAGTCGTAGCGCACCCGCGCGTTGAGCTGAATGGGCGGCGAGTTCGCGCTCGGGCTGCCGGGCGGTCCGAACAGGTTGTTGAGCGGAGTGCAGCCCGCGCCGGTGCCTTTTGCGCAAATCTCGGTTATCGCGTTGCCGTAGTTCACGCTGGCCGGATTGGTGTCGATCAGCGCCGGCGAGTTGGTCTGCACGCTGGAGTTCCACGCCGCTCCGCCCTGCACCGTCAGTCCGTGGGTGACCAAGGCGACGATGGAGGTTTCGACCCCGCGGATGCGGAAGTCCTGGCCGTTGGTGCCGAAGGCGAGATTGCCCGTTTCACCCGGATCGAAGAAGCCGATCTGCACGTTGTCCCAGTTCTCCTGGTACACCGCGCCGTTCCATTGGATGCGATGGTCGAACCATTCCGTTTTCCAGCCGATCTCCTTGTTCGTCAGATCGTCCGAATGATATTCGTTCGGTATGGCGAACTGGTCTTTGCCATCCGGGCCGGGGATGTAGGCCGCGGGACCACCCTGACGATTGAACCCGCCCGGTCGGAATCCTTGAGAATAGGTCGCGTACACCATCGCGTCCGGCGTGACATGATAAGTGACGTTATAGCGCTGCTTGGTGCCTGACTCCACGAAGCTCAGATTCTTGGCGTTGAGATTGGTGGCGCTGTTCAAGCAGCCGCCGGCCGGATTGCCCTGCTCGAAGCAGTAGAAGCTGCCGGTGACGCTGCCGGTGAAGGAATTGTCGAACCGGTAATGGCGCGCGCCGGCGGTCACGGTCAGCACCTTCGGGATGATGTCGAAATCCACCGACCCGAACACCGCGGTCTGCTTGACTTCGCGCTGAGTATCCTCGAAGAAAGCGACGTTGTCGTTCTGGACCCCTGGATTTTCCGTGGTCGCGCCCACCGCTGTGCCGACGTCCGACAAGCAACCCGTATTTCCCAGGCCGCCCGAGGGCTCATTCGAGGTGCATGCCGGAATGGTCTTGTACAACCAGTCGGTCTGATCGAACAGTTTGTTCTGTTCATTGAACACGCCGACGATGGCGCGCACACGCCAGTCGTCCGGAGTGCTCAAGCGGATTTCGTTGCTCAGGTGCTCGTTGCGCTCGGTCTCCTGCCAGGTCGCACTCGGCGAGAAGCAGGTCGGCTTCAGATTCGGATCGCCGGCCCCGCCGTTCACGGCGTAGCCGGTTCCCGGGCCGTAGCATTGGTAGTAGTCGGCAAACAGGCCACGCGCATAGTTCGTGTAATCCGCCACCTGGCTGACGTGACGGTCGAGGTACCCGCCCGTGTATACCAGCTTCAGGTCGCCGACTTTGCCGTTCAAGGTCCAAGCCGTGTTCTCGAACCGATCCTTGTCATAGGAATTGTTGAACAGAGTCACCTCGAGCGGCTGCAGCGGCACGCCGTCGGAGGAGTTGGGCATTTGGTAGAACACGCCCTCGGAGTCCATGTTCTGGTAGGACTGGCTCACCAAGACATTCCAGTCCTCGTTGATCTTGTACAGCGCCTCGACGCGCGTGCCCGTATAGGTGACGGGATTGATGTTATTGGCGGCAATGGAGTAGTTGTTGAGCACCGGAGAATCCGGCGGCACGCCGCCGCCCGGGTTATGCGCGTAGTAGATGCCGAGGTCGGTGTCCTTGCGGGTGAATGTTCCGGGTACGTTATCGATGTAGCCGCCGCGCCGATCGTTGTAGATCACCGCGCGCACCGCGAGCGTGTCGGAGATGAGCGGCAGATTCAGCACTGCGGTCATGTCGGTGTTCGGATCGCCGTGCGCAGTGACGCCGTAGCCGGCCTCGACGTTGCCTTCGGTTACATCCAGTTTCGGCTTGTTGGTGATATAGCGCACCACGCCTGCCTGCGCTCCTGCGCCGAACAGCGTGCCCTGCGGGCCTTCGAGAATTTCGATGCGCTCGAGATCGGCGGCGTATACGTCGAGGTTTCTTGCCGGGAGCTGGCCGGATTGCTCGTCCAGGTAGATGGCGACGTTCGGGAACCCGCCGATGGTACCGCTCGACTGGCTGCCCGCCGCGCCGACGCTCAGGCCGCGCATGAAGATATAGCCCTGGCCGGGGCCGTTGGACGCCACCTCGACATTGGGCAGGTAGCGGACAAAGTCGTCGAAGGTCGTTACGCTGAGCTGCGTCAGCGTTTCAGCCGTCAGCGCCTGAATCGTGATGGGTACGTTTTGAATGTTCTCAGAGCGCCGCTGTGCCGTCACGGTGATCTCTTCGATCGCGTCGGAGGTCTCGGTGTCGGTGGCCGCGGCCGCGTGGGCAAGTCCCGTGGCCGAGCCGCTCAAAATCACGGCAATAGCATAGGTCAACTTCTGATTTGAATTCATGCTTCCATCCCTTCTCTTATAATCGGTGTGAGCAACACGCCAGTATTTCTAATTGATTCAGAGAATAGCATCGCCTGGGGAAAGCGAAAGAGCTATTTTGTTGTGGACAAACATCGGCCGCATGCCGATTTTAGATTCGAGTATGCGGAAATTCGATGTGAGCGTTAAGCGCTGCCGAGGCGCGCCGGGAACCCCGGTGCGCGCAGCGCCGTTCCCACCGAGTCCTCCAAGAGCTTCACGATCATCGTCGACCAGGCGCCGCCGCCATACTTGGCGCGACCTTCGATGAAGGTCTGCTCCATGACCCCCGCGAGCCGCAAAGGCACGCCGAACCGGCGTCCGAATTCGACTGCGAATCCCGCGTCCTTGCAGGCTAAATCCATAGTAAAACCAATGTCATAGCTGCCATTGAGGATGAGCTGGCTCTCGGTTTCATGGACGAAGCTGTTGCCGGAACTCGCGGCAATGGCCTCGAAGGCGGCGCGCAGATCGACACCGCCCTTGGCGCACAGCATCAGCGCCTCGCCGGCCGCAATCAGGTGGATGAAGGCCAGCATGTTGGTCACCACCTTGGTGACCGCGGCCTGTTCGATGCCTCCGAGATGAATGACGCGCCCGCCCATGGCCTTGAGAGCCGCCTCATGGAGGGCAAATACCTGTTGCGCGCCACCAACGAGAACCGTGATATCACCCGTCTCCGCACGGTGGACTCCCCCGGTCACGGGGCAGGCGAGGGTGGACACCCCCAAGGCTCCGGCCCGGTCGGCCAGGGCCTCGACCTCGGCAAAATCATTGGTGCTCATCTCGATCCAGGTGCTGCCGGGCCGCAAGCCCGGCAAGGCCTGCTCGAGCACGGCCGCGGTGGCCGCGGGCGAGGGCAGGCAGGTGATCAAGCAGTCGCAAGCGGCGGCCAGTTCGGCGATGGACTCCACCCAACGCGCGCCGGCCGCCACGGCGGCATCGGCCTCGCTCCGATGCAGGTCGTTGACGAGCACCTCGAAGCCGCCGCGAATCAGGTTCACCGCCAGGTGTTTGCCGAGATTCCCAAGGCCTACGAAACCGTAGCGCACATTCAAATCCTCTAGCCCAAGGGGTGGTCGATCATTTCCAGATGCAGCGGACTGTCCTCGACATAGGCGTGGGCGCGCGCCACCGTCTCATCGAGCTCCACGCCGAGCCCCGGCGCAGTGGGCGGAATCACGTAGCCTTCCTCCCATCGAATGGGATTCTTCAGCAGTTCCGCGTGAATGCCGCCCCATTGCTGAATGCTCTCGAGAATCAGAAAATTCGGCGAGCACGTCGCGATCTGGATATTGGCGGCCCCCACGATGGGACCGCAATAGAGATGCGGGGCGATTTGCGCATAGTGCACTTCGGCCAATGCCGCCACCTTTTTCGCCTCGAGTAAGCCGCCCACTCTTCCCAAGTTCATTTGAATGATGTTGGCCGCGCCCACGCTGAGCACGCGGGCGAATTCGTACTTGGTGGTGAGCCGCTCGCCGGTGGCGATGGGAATGGCGGTGCCGCGCGCCACGATCGCCATTTGCTCCGGCATTTCGGGAGGTACGGGCTCCTCGAACCACAGCGGATCATAGGGCTCGAGCTGCCGCGCCAAACGAATCGCGCCCGAGGTGGTGAACTGGCCGTGAGTGCCCAGGAGCAGATCGGCGCGGCGTCCGACGGCCTCGCGCACCAGCCGTACCAGACGAACGGTGCGCTCCAGCGCCTCCTGCGTGGGCTGACGCGGATCGTACGCGGAGAAGCCGCCGGTGGGATCGAATTTGAGGCCCGTGAACCCTTGCTCGACGTACTCGGCGGCGCGCTCGGCGGATCGATCGGCATCGTGATAGAACTCATCGCCTTCACCCGCGGCGATATTGGGATACAGATAGGTGTAGCTGCGCAGGCGCTCGTGCACCTTGCCGCCGAGCAGATTGTAGACCGGCTGCTCGACCGCTTTGCCGATGATGTCCCAGCAGGCCATTTCCAAACCGCTGATGACCCCGAGCAGGGTCAGGTCGGGGCGCTGGCTGAACCCCGAGCCATAGCTCTCGCGCCACATCGATTCGATCTGGAAGGGGTCGCGTCCGGCGAAACGCCGCGCGAACAAATCCTCGATCATCTTCGCCAAAACCTTCGGACCGAAGGTGGCGGCATAGACCTCGCCGACGCCCTCGATGCCGCAAGCGGTCTTCAGTTTCAAGAATACGAAGTAGCGGCCGCCGAAGTTCGGCGGCGGATTGTTCACGAGAAATACTTTGACACTGTCGAGTTTCATGGTCCTTCCCTTCCTAGGAATCTTTCAAGATTAGATCAGCGGCTTTTTGCGCCACCATGACGGTGGGAGCATGGGTGTTGGCCGATGTCACCGTGGGGAACACCGACGCATCCACCACCCGCAGGCCTTCGACGCCGTGCACACGCAGTGAAGCGTCGACGACGGACTCCCCGGGAGCGCCGCCCATGCGGCAGGTGCCGACCGGGTGGTACACCGTGCTCGCTCGCGCCCGAAAATCGGCGACGAGGTCCGACGGTCCCATCGCCAGGAGGTCGGGGGCAATGGCTTCGCGGATCAGCTCCCGGATCGCCCGTGTGCGCGCAATCGCTTGCAGCAGCAGGCCGCCGCGCTCGGCGTCCGCGACATCTTTCTCGGTCGACAGGTAATTCGGCGCGATGCTGGGTGCAACTCGAAAATCCGGGCTCGCAATATCGATGCGGCCGACGCTCGTGGGCCGGGTCGGCTGGAAGCACAGGTAGAAACCGGAAAACGCATCCACCTCGATCCGCGTGCGCGTCGCATCGCCCGTGCCGTAGGTCACGGGATTGAAGTACAGCTGCACGTCGGGACGGGTACCGCGCGGATCGGCGCGCGCGAATCCGCCGAATTGATTCACGCTCAAGGCCAAGGGGCCGCGCCTGGCGAGAAGGTAGCGCAGCCCCGCGATCAATTTCCCGCTCATCGAGTGCAGCTCGTCGTTCAGGGTCGGCCGGGTCGCCTTGAAGGAATGCACCACCGCCAGATGATCCTGGAGATTCCCGCCCACGGCGGGGTTGTCGAGCAGCGGCGTGATGCCCGCCGCGGCCAGGGTCCCGGCGGGCCCGATCCCCGACAGCTGCAGCAATTGCGGCGAATTGACCGACCCCGCGCAGAGAATCACTTCGCCGCTTGCCGCCGCGATGTGCGGGGTATTGCCGCGCACGTACTCCACTGCGACCGCGCGGCGCGCGTCGAAGCGTATCTTGCTCACCCAGGCGCGGGTCTCGAGACGTACATTGCTTCGGTCGAGCGCCGGGCGCAGAAAGGCATCGGCCGCCGAGCGGCGCAGACCGTCGCGAATGGTCACTTGGTAGCAGCCGAACCCTTCCGGATGCGGGCCATTGAAATCATCCGTCCATGCCAACCCCAGTTCCCGGGCGGCGTCCGACCAGTTCTGCCGCATGGGATGCAGGAACGGGGTCACGTCCTTGACGTCGAGCGGTCCGTCGCCGCTGATGCGGCCCGCCGCATCGACGCGCCGCTCGGATCTTTCGAAGTAGGGGCGCACATCGTCCCAGCCCCAGCCGACATTGCCCATGCGCCGCCAATCATCGAAGTCTTCGGGCATGCCGCGGCAATAGACCAGGGCGTTGATGGAACTCGAGCCCCCCAATACCTTGCCCCGCGGCCAGTAGATACTCCGGCCGTTGAGGCCCGGATTCGCAACGGTCTGGTATTTCCAATTGACCTTAGGATCCGCGAAGGTGCGCCCGTAGCCGATGGGCGTCTTGATCCAGAATCGCCGATCCGTGCCGCCGGCCTCGAGAACCAGCACTCGCTCGCGCCGGCTTGCGGACAGCCGATCGGCGAGCACGCAGCCGGCTGAACCTGCTCCGATGATTATGTAGTCAAACGTCTCCACTGCAATGAGCTTAAGCTTTCGCGCCCGCGGCGCTATGCCATTTCCCGATTCACCCATGTCATTTTTCGCAACCTTGGCCCGTCGCGGAAGTTTGCCGAACCCTGTATGGTGCGCTTGGCCTAAGTCAAACCCAAGGTTGCACTTTGAGCACCACAGCCATTGACCTACCGCACGCCCGGGCGCCGTCGTCGATCGAACGCTGGTATGTCCTCATCCTGACTTGCCTGATCTATGCGATCAATATCGCGGACCGCTACGTCGTATCCACGGTGCTCGAGCCCATCCGCAAGGAATTGAAGCTGGACGACGCCGGCGTGGCATTTCTCACCGGCGCGCCGCTCGCTTTTTTCTACGTCTCCTTCGGCATCGTGATTTCGTGGTTCGCCGATCGATCCAACCGCCGCAATATTCTCGCGGCCTCTCTCGTGATCTGGTCGGCGTTCACGACGCTGTGCGGGCTGTCGCGAAATTACCTGGAGTTCCTGCTCGGGCGCGTCGGCGTCGGGGTGGGCGAGGCCGGCGGCACGCCGCCATCCACGGCCATCGTCTCGGATTGCTTTCCGCCCGACCGTCGGCCCATGGCGATGACGGTGCTGGCGCTGGGCGCGCCCATCGGCGCCTGGCTGGGGGCCAATATGGCGGGAGCCGTCGCGCAAGCCTATACCTGGCGCGCCGCGTTCATCGCGCTCGGCATACCCGGCCTCGTGGTCGGCGCCATTGTGTATCTGACGGTGCGCGAGCCGCGCCGCGGGCGTCTGGATGCCAGCGTGGATGAGATCAAGCCCACGATGTGGGACTCGATGCGATTTCTCTGGAAGCAAAAGGCCGCCTTTCACGTAGTCATGGGCGGCGGGCTGTGCGCGCTCTGGGGCTGGGGATTGATCTATTGGACGCCCACCTTTCTGCAGCGCGCCTACCATCTGGACGTGGGTCAAGCGGGCGCCGTCACCGGCAACATCCACCTCTGGGGCGGATCGATTGCGACGGTGGGCACGGCATGGCTTCTGTCCCGTCCCTCCATGGCCGATCCGCGCCGCGTGGTGTGGCTGCTGGCGGGAGGCATCGCCCTCGCCACCGTCCCGTCCCTGGTCGCCTACTGGACTCACTCCCTATGGGTGTGCAAGTTCATGTTTTGGCTGTTCATTCCCGCCATCTATTTCTACATAGGACCCTGTTTCGGCCTGCTCAACAATCTCGCGCCCTGTCATATGCGCAATATGTTCATCGCGATCTCACTGCTGGTCGCGAACATCTTCAATCTCATGGTGGCACCCTGGGTGGTGGGTGCCCTGAGCGACTGGTTCGCCGGTGCCCACGCGACCGACGCCGCCTCGCTGCGCGCGGCCTTGCTGGTTCTGGCGCCCACCGGATTCTGGGCGGCGTATCATCTGTATGTGGCGTCCAGAACCATCGTCGACGATCAGAAGCGCGCCATCGGCTACACCAAGAACTGGGCTCCTTGAGAATGGGCAAAACCGTCATCGACCGCCGCTGGCTGCCCCTGAACGCGCTTCGCGCCTTCGAAGGCGTCGCCAAGCACTCGAGCTTCACCGCCGCGGCGAATGCGCTGCTGATTTCGCAGAGCGCACTGTCGCGCCACGTAATCGCACTCGAGAAACTCATCGGCGCGCAGTTGTTCGAGCGCAAGCCCCATGCGCTGGTGCTGACCAAGGCGGGACAGCACCTACTGCCCGCGGTGATGAAATCCTTCGACCGGCTGGAATATGCCCTCGATGACATCCGCAACGAGGGCGCGACGGCGCTGCGCACGCTGCGCGTGCAGATGCCCCCGAGTTTCGCGGTGCATCTCGCGGTGCCCATCCTGCGGGATTTCCGGCGGGCGGCGGCCGAAGTGGAAATCGATCTGGTCAGTCCCTACGGCGTGGGACCTCCGCCTGCCGATGTCGACGTGGCGGTGGTGTACTCGAAGCCCACGGTGACCGACCTGGTGACCGATCTGCTATGGCCGGTGCACATGAATCTGCTCTGCCATCCGAGCGTGGCCGCCCGGCATCAGAACAAGAGCCTGGCGGAATTCATCGAATCCAACGAGCTGGTGCACGTGCGCATCTCGGATCAGCCGCGGCATCATCTGTGGACGCAATTCGTGCGCCACACGAACTTGAGCTCGCTGAACGTCGAGCGCGGATTGGTGTTCGACACCGCCGTGCTCGCCGTGCAGTACGCGTTGAGCGGCGAAGGCGTCGCGCTGCTCGACAACTACCTCTTCAGCGACTACATCCGCACCGGCCAGTTGGTCAAACCCTTCGAGGACACCCTCGACGATGGCTACGGCTACTACCTGATCACGCACCCGGAAGCCTTGAGCGACACCGCCATCGCGCTGTTCCGCTCCTGGCTGATCGAACGCTTCGGTACCGGCGGGGGCGGCTCTCAGGCGAACCTGCACCTTGCGGTTTCGAATGAATAAGCGTCGGCGCGCTGCCTCAAGCGCGTGCGTTCTCGTGGTTGCGCGCCCCTCAAATTCCCAACGATGAACTCGGAGATCTCATGAAGAGCCACGCGAAAGTAGTGGTTATCGGCGGCGGCGTGGTCGGCGCCAGTGTTCTGTACCACCTGACCAAGGCCGGATGGAAGGATGTGCTCCTGATCGAGCGCGCCGAATTGACCTCGGGCTCGACCTGGCACGCGGCGGGCGGCATGCACACCGTGAACGGCGATCCCAACGTCGCCAAGCTGCAGCAGTACACCATCGAACTCTACAAGGAAATCGAGCGCATCTCGGGGCAGTCCTGCGGCGTCCACATCACCGGCGGCATCATGCTGGCCGGGACCCGCGAACGGCTCGACTGGCTGAAGATGGCCAAGGCGCGCGGGCGATATCTCGGCATGGATTTGGAAATCATCTCCGTCGACGAGGCGGCGAAGCTGTTTCCTCTCATGGACAAGACGCATTTCAAGGGGGCGATGTACGACCCCATCGAAGGGCACGTGGATCCCTACGGCGTTACTCATGCCTATGCGAAATCGGCGCAGATCGGCGGCGCGGAAATCGTGCGCCATACGCGGGTCACCGATCTCAAATCGCGCCCCGACGGTACCTGGGACGTGATCACCGACGGCGGCAATGTGCACGCCGAGCACGTGGTGAATGCCGGGGGACTGTGGGCGCGCGAAGTGGGCCGCATGGTGGGCATCGAATTGCCCATCCTGGCGATGGAGCATCAGTACCTCATCACCGGCGACATGCAGGAATTGGTCGGGAAAAAGGAGCAGCTGCACGCCATCGACTTCGAAGGCGAAATCTACATTCGTCAGGAGCGCGGCGGCATGCTCATGGGCACCTACGAGCGCGCCGGAGTGCCCTGGTCGGAGACGACGACGCCCTGGGATTTCGGGCAGGATCTGCTGCCCAACGATCTGGAGCGCATCGCGCCCAGTCTCGAGGTCGGATTCGCACACTTTCCGGCGCTGGGTGCCGCCGGCATCAAGAAGGTGGTGAACGGCCCGTTCACCTTTGCTCCGGACGGCAATCCCCTGGTGGGGCCGATCCGGGGCCTCAGGAACTTCTGGGTCGCCTGCGGAGTGATGGCGGGATTCAGTCAGGGCGGCGGTGTAGGCCTCGCGCTGTCGCGATGGATGGTCGACGGCGATCCCGGCGCCGACATCTGGGGCATGGACGTGGCGCGCTACGGCGACTGGACGACGCTCGCCTACACCAACGCCAAGGTTCGGGAGAATTATTCGCGCCGCTTCAGCATCCGCTTTCCGAACGAGGAGCTGCCCGCGGCGCGGCCCTTGCGCACCACGCCGATCTACGAGAAATTGCAGGCCGAGCACGCCGTGTTCGGGGATTACTGCGGCCTGGAGCATGCGCTCTGGTTCGCGCCGACAGCCGCGGAAGCGGAAGATCACGTGAGCTTCCGCCGCTCCAATGCCCACCCGCACGTCGCGGCGGAGTGCAAGGCCGTGCAGAACTCGGCGGGTCTCTTGGAAATATCCAATTACGGCAAGTTCGACATCCGCGGGCCCGGCGCCGCCGGATGGCTGTCGAATATGATGGCGAATCGCGTGCCCTCCGTCGGGCGCATCGCCCTCACGCCCATGCTGAACGAGCGCGGCAAGCTCATCGGCGACTTCACCATGTGCCGTCTCGCCGCGGATCACATTTTCCTCATCGGCACCTACGCCGCCGAAACCTATTACATGCGATGGTTCGAGCAGCACATGCCCGCCTCGGGGGTGTCGGTGCGGCCCTGCGCGATGGAGTACGTGGGGCTGTCGATCGCAGGCCCGAACTCGCGGGCGCTGCTGCAGAGCCTCGTGCGCGACGATTTGTCGACCGCGGCCTTTCCCTTCATGTCGTTCAGGCGCATGGAAATCGGCATGGTGCCGGGCTACGTCGGCCGCGTGTCCTTCACCGGCGACTTAGGGTTCGAGATCTGGGTCACCACCGACTACCAGCGTGCGCTCTACGATGCATTGGTCAAGGCGGGGCGCGAATACGGACTCAAGCTATTCGGCGGACGCGCGCTCAACGCCATGCGCGTGGAAAAGAGTTTCGGCAGCTGGGCGCGGGAATACCGCCCCATCTATGGCCCCTTCGAAGCAGGTCTCGATCGCTTCGTGGACTTCAAAAAGAGCCACTTCATCGGCCGCTCGGCGGCGGCCGAGGAGAAGGACGGCGGCGGGGCGCTGCGCCTGGTGACTTTCAAGGTCGACGCGACCGATGCCGACGCCATCGGCGACGAACCGATCTGGCATGACGGCAAAGCCGTGGGCTGGGTTACTTCCGGGGCCTTCGGACATCGCGTCAACCATTCCCTGGCCTTGGGGTATGTGCCGGCGGCCTTGGCGAAAGCCGATGCAGGTTTCGAGATCGAAATCATCGGCGAGCGCCGTAAGGCCCATCGGCTCGCCGGTGCGGCGTTCGATCCGGCCGGCGCGCTCATGCGCACGTGATGGGACCGCGTGAGGGGACCGCGTGAGGGGCCCGCGTGAGGGGTGCGCGCTTAGCGGGGTTGCGACATGACCTATAATGCACCGGCGGCTGAGTCGACGTTCGCGCGGTTGCGGAAGACTCGCCACGTTGCCGCGGAAACTTCCTCTAATTTAAGTGAGTTAGAGCGTTTATATTACTGATAAATAACCGTTTAATTGGAACGTGAGAAATTTATGTTGAGCACGCGCCCCGTAGACACGGGATACAACGGCCTGACCGAACACACCGAAGGCCTGCCGGCGGAGGCGTACTATGACCCGCAGCAGTACGAAAAAGAACTGCGGCGAATCTGGTACCGCAACTGGGTGTATGTCGGCCGAAGCAGCGAACTCGAACGCGCCCGAGCCTTCCGGACGTTCGAATTGGGCGATCAGAGAATTCTCCTGGTGCGCGACGATCGGGGTGTGCTGCAGGGGTTCCACAATACCTGCCGCCATCGCGGCGCCGCCCTGTGCCGCGAGTCCGATGGTGTACTTCGCAGCGGATCCATCGTCTGTCCGTACCATGCGTGGACGTACAACTTGCAGGGGGACTTGTTGCGCACCTCGTCCAAGGCCCATGCCAGCGGGTTCGACGTGGCCGATTATCCGCTCTACAAGATCAGCGTCAGAGAGTGGAGCGGATTCATGTTCGTTGCGCTGACGGACAATCCACCGCCCTTCGAGAAGATATTCGATCTGCCCTTAAATCGCCTCGACGCGTGGCCCTTGAAGGACTTGGTCGTGGGCCACGTGCTGCACAAGACCATCGCCAGCAACTGGAAGATTTTCTGGGAAAACTACAACGAGTGCCTGCACTGCCCGGGCGTGCATCCGCGCCTGTCGCAGCTGGTGCCGATTTACGGTCGCGGGCTACTGGAGGAGCGCGACGATCCGCAGTGGACCGCGCACGCCGCGGACGCCGACCCCAAGTACAAGGGCGGATTGCGCGACGGCGCCGCCACCTGGTCCCTGGACGGCAGGGCCACGGGAATTCCCTTTCCCGGTCTGTCCGAGGCCGATCGCAAGGCCGGCCACATCTACCTGACCAGCGTGCCGTCGGTATTTCTGGTCGGACATGTCGACTACGTTCGGGTGGTGCGCCTGCTGCCGCTGGGACCCGAGCGGACCGAAATGCGCGTCGAGTATCTGTTCTCGCCGCAGACGCTGGCCGATCCAGGCTTCGACCTACGCAATGTGGTGGATTTCACCAACCTGGTCATGACGGAAGACGCCGAGGTGTGCGAGCTCAATCAGCGCGGCCTGAAGGCACGGCAGCACGCGCGCGGCGTGGTGATGCCCGAGGAGTACGTCATACGACAATTCCACGATTGGGTGCGCGCTGAGCTCGCGCGCCCGTGAGGTGACGAGCGCGACGGCCGCTTTCCTCGTCGTGACGCTGTGCGCGGTGGCCTGCGGCGGCGGGCATTCCACGCCGCCCGCCACCGAGGAGCCGGTGCTGCACATCTACAACTGGGCCGACTACATCGGGCGCGGCACCGTCGCCGAGTTCGAGCGCCGTACCCACATCAAGGTCGTTTACGAACTCTACGATTCGAACGACACGCTCGAGGCCAAAATGCTGGTCGGCCATTCGGGCTACGACATCGTCAGCACCACGACCGGGTTCTACGGCCGCCAGATCAAGGCCGGCGCCTATCTGGCACTCGACAAATCGAAGCTGCCCAACTGGAAGAATCTCGATCCGGCGGTCCTCGCGATCCAGGCACAGGCGGATCCCGGCAATCGATACGCCGTGCCGTACCTGCACGCCATGAACGGTCTCGTCTACAACGTGGACCTGGTGAAGGCGCGCATGCCCGATGCGCCGACGGACAGCCTGGCCATGATTTTCGATCCCAAGGTCGTCGCGCGCTTCGCCGATTGCGGCGTTACGTTCCTGGATTCCTCCGAGGATGTGATCCAATTGGCGCTGGCGTACCTGCATCGGGATCCTAATTCCCGCAGCATCGAAGATCTGCACGCCGCAGAGAACCTCGTGATGGCGGTACGGCCCTACATCCGCACCTTCGATTCCAACGACTACTGGCATCAGCTGGCATCGAAGGAAGCCTGCCTGTCAATCGCCTGGTCGAGCGATTACTCGGTGGCGCAGGCGCGCGCACGCGAGGACGGCACGGGTGCGCACCTGGCCTTCATCCTCCCGAAGGAAGGCTCCAACATCACGTACAACGCCTTCTTGATTCCGGCCTCGGCGCCGCACCCTGAAGCGGCGCACCTGTTCCTGAATTTCATTCTCGAGCCGCAGATCATTGCCGCCATCACCAACGACATCCACTACGGCAACGACAACCTGGCGGCGCGGCCCTTCGTGCAAGGCGACATACTTGCCGATCCGGCCGTCTATCCGCCGCCCGAATTGCGCGCGCGCCTGTATCTGCCTGCCGAACTCGGCCAGGACTATGACCGGCTGCGCACCCGCGTGTGGACGCACATCAAGACGGGGCAGTAGCCACCGTTATGGGGGGGCGGACAAACAATAATTTGATACCTCGCCGCCACCGATGCAGGGCGGGTCGTCTGGGGGCTGCGCTAATTCTACTGATGCTGAGCGCCTGGACGCGATTCGCCATGGCTCAAGCGCCCAAACACGCTTCAACATGGCAACCGGATCCGCCGAAATACGGGTATGGCGCTGCAAAGGATATCGCGGTGCGCATGGATGACGGAACCGTGCTCCGCGCCGACGAGTATTTTCCTACAGATCCCGCAAGCGGCGCGAGGGCAGCCGGCCGCTTTCCGGTGCTGCTCGAGCAAACGCCCTATGGGAAGGACCGGGCACTTCAAAATCTCGCGGATTACTTCGTGCGCCGGGGATATGTTTTGGTCATTGCGGACTTGAGGGGATTTGGCGCGTCGCAAGGACAAGCAGCGTGGTTCGATGCGCGAACGGGTCGCGATGGCGCCGAACTTGCGGCATGGGCCGCAAGGCTCGATGAGGCGGACGGGAAAGTGGGACTCATGGGCTGTTCGTACCTGGGCGTGGTGCAGTTCTTCACGGCCGGCAACCTACCGCGCGAATCTCCCGTCAAGGCTATGGCGCCCTTCTGTGTCGACTCAAACTTCTACCGCGACCTGACTGCTTTCGGTGGCATCCCAACTCAGTTTGTCACGGCGGTTCGGGCTGTAACGGCACCGGGAGTCGAAGATGATCCCGCGACGGATCCGTTCATGCATACGATTATTTCCCTCGCGAGCCAGGACAACGCCTATTACAACGACTATTGGGAATCGCTGAATGTCACGACACTCATGCCCAAGATTGTGTCGCTCGGCGTGCCGGTACTTACCGAATCAGGCTGGCATGACATCTTCCCAGGCGGCAATCTAGACGCAGAGGTTGCTGCAGAGAACGCCTTCCAACACAGGCCGGTCGATCAGCCTTTGAGATCCGGGGCTGCCGTGTCAGGCCGCTATCAAGCAATCGTCGGCAACTGGACCCACTCCGAGCATACCGGCGACAGTCTCCTGAAGATTATGCTGAGTTGGTTCGATGCCTGGTTGAAGGGCAAGAACACGGGCATAGCGGACTCGGACAAGCCGCTTCACCTTTTTCAGCTCGGCGCAAATCGCTGGATCGACTCGGCCGCCTATCCCATCACGGATCAGGCGACCACGTTCTATCTCGCACCCGGGACATCCTCCGGCAGCGGATCGTTACGAGAGGGCAGCGGCGACAAGGTATGCACACCAATCTCCCGAAGCTCAGGAGGTTGCAGCCAAAGTCTATTTTGGGCACCCGAAGGACCCGGTACGACCTTGACGTTTGATTCCGGCAGATTGAGTGCGCCGTTGAATATCACGGGGCCGGGTGATGTGACGCTGTACGTCCGGTCAAGCCGTCCGGATGTGGAATTGAGCGCAACACTCTTTGATATCGACCCTGGCGGACACATCGCCAAGGTCACGAATGGCGTTCAATTGGGGAGTCAACGAGCGCTGAATCAGGCTGCAAGCTGGTACAGCAATGATGGAAGACTGATTCGTCCAAACCATTTCTTTACCAAGGGAAAGAGCAGTCCGGTTCCGCTCGGTGAAACCGTTCGAATCGACATCGAACTTTTGCCGTCCTTGATTCACATTCCCGCGGGTCACCAACTGCGGCTGGTCGTGGCCACTCAGCCGTCGGATGACTTTCGCCAGTATGGACCGACGGTACAGTTGCCCAACCCTGTAACGCCCACCCCTGAGCAGCTCTCCAACCTCGTCGGCGGCATTTATACGATCCTGTACGGAAACGAAGGACGGTCGGCGATCAACCTATCAACGGCGAATGAGGCGGATCTCGTTTCCAGTACAGTGGATTGGGGGCCGAGCGACTGACTTTCGCGAGTCGCGCAGGTGCAAGTCGGTTTCCTCAACGCGCGAGTGCTGCGGTCCGCCTGTTGATATCGCGAGATTCGAGAATCGCGTGCTCGCCGCCGTTCTTGGCGAGACTGATCATCACCCGGCCGAGCTGCTCGGTGGTGGTCACATAATTCGGAAACAGGGCGCGCAGCAGGGGCAGCAAAAGGGCGGTCGTCGAATACAGCAGCCGATAGCTGCGGGTCTTCGATGTGATGCCGTGCAAGGGTTGAATCATCGCCGGCCGAAGCATGAACGCCGATTTGAAGGGCAGGGCGAGCAGGGCATTCTCCGTCTTGCCCTTGACTCGAGCCCACATGATGCGGCCCGACTCGGTGCTGTCGGTGCCGGCTCCCGACACATAAATGAAGCACATGCGAGGATTGAAGCGGACCAGCGTGCGGGCGGCCGCGAGAGTGAGGTCGAACGTCACGTGGTGGTAGGCCGCTTCGGTCATTCCCGCGGATGACACCCCAAGACAGAAAAAGCAGGCATCGAAGCCGGAGAGCGTGCCCTCCACAGCCGAGTAGTCGAACAAATTCTCATGGGCGATCTCGCGCAATTTGGGGTGCCCCCGGCCGGTGATGGTCCGACCGATGGCGACCACTCTGCCAACCTCGGGGTCCGCCAGGCATGCACGCAGCGCGCCCTGGCCGACCATGCCGGTCGCTCCAAATATCAACACGTCCATGGAGTCACCTAGGAATGGGGCGCCGGGCACCAAAAGAGGGCACCGATCGGCGCTAAATGATTGAAAACGACGGATTTTGTGACCTGCAACAAGTTTTCCTTCCACCTGGAAATGTACAGTTCCGCCCCCATAAACAGGGCTGACCCGCCGCGGACCGCGGTGGGCCGGAAAGCTAATCTAGGAGAATGGATCATGTTAGGAATGGTAGCCCGGTGGGGCCACAACACGCTGTTGATCGCGTTGGCGCTGATGACCTGCGTGCTGTTTTTCGCGTTTAAGTAAGCTAAGTGGGGGCGTGAGCCCCCTCATTGCGCGGCGGCCGAAGCGGCTTCGATATCCTCCGCCTTCAGGTGCTTGGATTTCCACAGCACCCAGCCGTAGTAATACAAATAATAGCCGGCCAGCACGAAGAACACTCCCACGGTGAGCGGACTTCTCACCATGGAGGCCGGCCCCATGGCTTGCGACGGATCAGCAGGGTAGGCAGCATGCCCCGCGTGGGCGGCTGTGTACACCTGCACGATTCGATACACCAGCCGGCCCAAGAACAGCAAGGACACCGCAATGCCCGTGTAGGTATGCGGCACATAGTGCAGCCGCTCGCCCACCATGAGGAAGCGGGTTCTCTGCGCACCCCAAATCCCTAAACCGATTCCGAGCGCCGCGCCCACGATCTCGGCGCCAAGGTACTGCTGCGAGCGCAATGCCACCGGCAGCAGCGCGCAGACGATCACCGTCAATAGCACTATTCGAATGGTCATGCGGGTGGACCGCAGCGGCTGCCGTCCGAAGCTTCGCCGCAAGCGCCGGTAAACCGCAAACACCACCAAGATCGCGAACAAGAACGGCCCGATTTGCGAAAAGTCCGATTGCATTTCGCCGATACTATCATTCGATGAGTACCGGAAGCTCAAGTGCCGGGACGCGCGGCGAACTCACGCGCGGCGTAGGTCCGTGGGCGGCAACAGCCGTCAACGTCGCCAACATGATCGGCACCGGCATATTCCTGAAGACCCGCGTCATGACCTGCAATGTCGGCAGCGCCAAACTCGTGCTGCTGGTGTGGCTCACCGCCGGCCTTCTGGCGCTGGCCGGAACATTCGCTTACTCGGAAATCTCGGCCATGATGCCGGAGGCGGGAGGCGACTACGTCTACCTGCGGCGCGCCTACGGACGCTTGGTGGGCTTCATGTACGGCTGGGTCGCATTCGCCGTCGCCCGGGCCGGATCGCAGGCCGCGCTGGCCGTGGGTCTCGCCATCTTCATGAATGTGGCGCTGGGCGGTGCCTTGGATCGTTGGCATGTCGGGGCGGTTCTGTGGGGGGCCTTAAGCGGGTTGACCTTGACGGCACTTGCCGCCATCTGGATCGTTGCGCTCATCAACTGTGCCTCGGTCGCCTCGAGCGGGCGCATGGCGCTGGTGCTCACCTTGGCCAAGGTGGGGCTGGTGCTCGGCGTCGGCATCGGCGCATTCGTGTTGGCCGACGGCGACTGGTCGCACTTGATGGGGTCCGGTCTTTCGGGCAAGTGCGAAGGGGTGGCGAGCAGCGCCCGGGGCGGAATTGCGGGGTTCGGCGCCGCCATGCTCGGCGCTCTGTGGGCTTACGACGGCTGGCAGAACGTCGCGCCGCTGGCCGGTGAGGTGCGGGATCCGCAGCGCAATCTGCCGCGCGCGTTCGTGGGCGGCACGCTCATCGTCGCGGCCCTGTATCTGTTCGTGAACGTGGCCTATTACTACACGCTGACTCCGCTGCAGATCGCGGGCGTGCCGATGAGCTCTTCGGTGGCCACGGAGGTGTTGAAACGCTTCATGGGGCCGATGGCGGTCTCCATGATGGCCGTTGCGCTCATGGTCTCCTCATTCGGCGCGCTGCATGCGAGCGTGCTGGCCAATTCGCGCATCCCCTTCGCCATGGCGCGCGACGGCCTGTTCTTCAAATCCTTGGTGCGCCTGTCGCCGCGTAGCAATGTTCCGGTCCGAGCCATCCTCGCGCAGGCAGCCTGGGCCAGCGTGCTCGCCCTATCCGGTTCTTACGACGCTCTGACGGACTCGGTCATTTTCTCGTCCTGGCTGTTCTACGGATTGATGACGGCGGCCTTGTTCGTCTTCAGGAAAAGAATGCCGGACGCGCCCCGGCCTTATCGCGCGTTCGGGTATCCCGTGGTCCCGATGATTTTCCTATTGGTCACCGCGGCCCTGCTGATCAACACCTTCGTCGCCGCTCCGCGCGAGGCACTGCGGGGCGTCGCCGTGCTCGCCGCCGGATTGCCGTTCTATTGGTATTGGTCGCGCCGGCCCGCCGCGGCGGACTAGTACGGGTTCGGGGTGCTTCCCGTGGTCACGGCCGGCCCCAACTGCATCACCGCATTGTTGTTGTCGTTGTTGAAATAGATGATCTGGTTCCCCTGTGCATCGACCGTGGCCGCGACGCCGAATATCGCGCCGGGCGTGCCGGCATCGATCTGCAGCGCACTGCCGACGAACCCGCCGGGCAGCACCGGAGACACTTCAATCAACAGGTTGGTCGTCGCGCCGGCTGTCGTGACGCCGATGTCCGCATTGCCGACCACGAGATCGCCGTTTTTCAACAAGGCGGCGCTCAGCGGTGTGCTCAAGGGCGCGCCGTGGGCGATGACTCTGGCCGAGGTCATCGAAGGCCCCGAGAAAGTCGGAACGGGCGTGGGCAGGGCGGCGCTCGCGCTGCACTGGCCGTTGACCACCACACCATCTTTGGGAATGGTGGACACCCCGGTGATGGCGATCACGCTGTTCGAACTCGTGGCGACTACATACAGGGTGTCGCCGGCGGGATCGTACGTGAGGCCTGCCGGCCCGAATACGGCTCCCGCTACACCGCCGCTGCAGATGCCGGTCACGACTTCCGTCAATGATGTCTGTGCATCCATGTCCAAGCTGATTCGGTCGATGGTGCCGCCGGCACTGATGGCGCCGCCGGGCGCGTTCGACACATAGATTGCCGCGGGCTGCGTGCCCGCCGCAGCGACATACGCCTCTCCCCATGGCTGGGCGAAAGTGTCGCCGGAGAAGGCCGTTCCAACCACGCCGGCGGCGCTGACCAGGGGATTCATGTTCGAGGTCCACGCGGCCGCCGAGATGCTGTCATCCGGCAACATGGTGAGCGCGTTGCAACCCTGCAGATCCGCTGATTGCGCAATCCGATACGGAGTGGATCCGGTGCCGGGATGCAATCCGACGATGGTGGTGCCATTGCCCTGAGTATTGGTCGGGCCATCGTTGAAGTTGCACACCACGAGATCCCCTTTCGTGATCAGTCCGGCCGTCGCCGGAGCCACGACCAGGCCGTACGGATTCAGATCGCCGTTGATCGGATCGATGGTCGATCCGACGGAGGCGATCGCCCCGGTGGGCGCGAGCGCAGCCAGAAGGTTGGGCGTGACGGTCACGTTTGCCGATGCCGACATGGTTCCGCCGCTCCCGGTGCAGCTCAGCGAGTAGGTATAGGATCCCGCAGCCGTGGGCACGACGGTCTGAGTGCCGCTCGGCATTTGGCTGCCGGTGAATGCGCCGGCGGCCGCGCTCGAGACCGAGGCGGTACACGCCGTGGCATAGGCCGACGTCCAAGCCACGGTCACGGCTTGTCCGAAATTGACCGTCGCCGCCGCAGCCGGCTGCGAAAATGTCACCGTGGGTGCCGGCATCGACGATGAGCCGTAGCTGCCGCCATTGCCGCCGCCGCAGCCCGCCACCACGCTCACCAGACAACCGAGCGCCGCCTTCCCCGACATTGAAATACGCATTGCAAGACCTCATGTGCCCCTAGTCAGACATGAGTTCTTCGAACCGCGGAAATTGTTCTGCGGTTTGTGCAAAGTACGGTGCAAAGTTGTGGGCCAAGACCTCTGTGCGGTCGTGAGGAGCTGAAAGTGAAGACGGCGGAACCCATTGGAATTCTGGGCGGCGTACGCATCCCGTTTGCGCGCCAAAACACTCAGTACGTCGACAGCAGCAACTTCGACATGCTGGCGGCGGTGCTCACGGGAGTGGTGCAACGCTTCGGCCTGCAGGGCGAACGTCTCGGTGAAGTCGCGGCCGGCGCCGTGCTCAAACATACCCGGGATTTCAATCTGACCCGGGATGCGCTCCTATCGAGCGGCCTCGCTCCGCAAACCCCGGCATACGATGTGCAGCAGGCCTGCGCCACCTCGTTGGAAAGCGCAATCCTGGTCGGCAACAAGATCGCCGTCGGTCAGATCGAAGCCGGCATTGCCGGCGGCGTCGATTCTGCCTCCGATGCGCCCATCGCCGTGAACGAACGCCTGCGCCGCCTGGTGTTGCGATTGAACCGTGCCAAGAGCGCGTCGGCGCGCCTCGGCCTGTTGGCACAGCTTCGACCCTCGATGCTGGTGCCATCCGTTCCCAACGTGAACGAGCGCCGCACCGGACTGTCGATGGGCGAGCACTGCGAGCAAATGGTCCGGCGCTGGAACATCGGCCGGCGCGCGCAGGACGAATTGGCCTTGTCGAGCCATACCAAGGGGCTGGCCGCTTACGAGGCCGGCTTTTATAAAGATCTCGTGATTCCCTTCATGGGACTCACGCGCGACAACAACTTGCGCCCCGATAGCTCGCTCGAGAAACTCGCGAAACTGCCGCCGGTGTTCGATCGCACCTCTGGTTTCGGCACTCTGACTGCCGGCAATTCCACGCCGCTCACCGACGGCGCCGGGGCGGTTCTGCTCGCATCGGAGAAGTGGGCGGGCGCGCACGGCATCACGCCGCAGGCCTTCCTCATCGACGCCGAGACGGCCGCCGTCGATTATTTCGGCCCCGATGCGGAAGGGCTGCTCATGGCGCCCGTGTACGCCGTACCGCGCCTGCTCGATCGCAACGGCCTGACCCTCCAGGATTTCGACTTCTATGAAATCCACGAAGCCTTCAGCGGTCAGGTGCTCTGCACATTGGCAGCCTGGGAGGACGAGAGCTACTGCCGCCGGGCGCTGGGGCGCACCGGGGCGCTCGGCGCCATCGATCGCGCGCGGCTCAATGTGAACGGCGGTTCGGTCGGATTGGGCCATCCATTCGGCGCCACCGGCGCCCGCATACTCCTGGGAGCGGCGAAGCAACTGGCACTGCACCGCAGGCAAACCGGCCGCCGCGCACGGACTCTGGTGTCCGTGTGCGCGGCCGGCGGCCTCGGCGCCACCGCCATTTTGGAGTCGTGCTAGCCGGCAGCCTTAGGCCGCTTCACCCGGCAAATCAAATACCAGCACCTCGGCGTTGCGGCCATCGGTCAGCGTGAGGCGCGAGCCGTCCGTGATCCTCAATGCATCGCCCGCCTCGAGCGCGGTGCCGTTGGCCTTTACCGACCCTCGCGCAACGTGCAAGTAGATGCGCCGCCCGCGGCCCACGTTGAGCTCTGCATGCTCCTCGCCGTCGAACAGGCCGGCGTAGACCCGGGCGTCTTGATGGATCAACAGGGATCCGTCCGCACGATCCGGCGAAACGATGAGCCGCAGGCGCCCGCGCTTTTCTTCCGGCGAAAAGCGCTTCTCCTCATAGCCGGGCTCGATGTTGCGCTCGGCGGGCTGGATCCATATCTGCAGGAAATGCACCGTCTCGCTCGGACTGGGATTGAACTCGCTGTGCCGCACTCCGGTGCCGGCGCTCATGCGCTGCACGTCGCCCGGCTTGATGATGGAACCATTGCCCATCGAGTCCTTGTGCGCCAGTTGACCCGCCAGCACGTAGCTGATGATTTCCATGTCGCGATGGCCGTGGGTGCCGAAGCCTGCGCCGCCCTCAACCCGATCCTCATTGATCACCCGCAAAGGACCGAATTCAACGTGGTCCGGGTCGAAATAATCGGCAAATGAAAATGTGTGGAAGGACTTGAGCCAACCGTGGTCGGCAAAACCCCTCTCGTTGCTGCGTCTGATGTCGTTCATGGGAACCTCCTGGGTTAGCAGAATAGGGTCGAACTGGCGAATAAAAAAGCGCAAAATTCGGGGGTTATTGATCAATTTATTGGATATATCCATGACTATCGCAAGAACCAGCATCGAGCAGTGGGCGGTTTTGGCGGCCGTCGTCGACTCCGGCGGATTCGCCCAGGCGGCAGAACTCCTGAATCGCAGTCAATCCGCGGTCAGTTACGCGGTCGCCCGGCTCCAGGAATCCCTAGGCGTGCCCCTGCTCGTGGTCGAGGGCCGCAAATCCGTGCTCACCCCGAACGGCCGCACCCTTCTAAATCGCGCCCGTCTTCTGCTCAAGGATTTGGGCACCCTGGAGCAGTTGGCGCGCAGTCTGAAGCAGGGATGGGAACCGGAGTTATCGCTGGTGGTGGATGCGGCGTTTCCGCGCGCACCGTTGCTCGGCATCATCGCCGAACTTCAGAGCAGTTGCCCCAGTACGCAGATTCAACTCGCCGATGTGGTGCTGTCGGGAGCCGAGGAGGCCATCATCGGCGGCAGTGCGGATCTGGTGATCACCAGCCGAGTGCCTGCGGGATTCGTCGGCGATTGGCTGTTGGATGTGACATTCATCGCGGTCGCTCGCCCCGATCATCCGCTGTTCCGGATCGATCGCGAACTGACCACGGACGATTTGGTGCGGCACGTTCAAGCCGTGGTGCGCGACTCGGGCAGTGCGCACCCACGGGATGAGGGCTGGCTGGGTGCCGAACGGCGGTTCACGGTGAGCAGCATGGAAGCATCGCTCGCCACCATCCTGGCCGGACTTGCTTTCGCCTGGCTGCCTGAGCATCTGCTCGCGGAACAACTGCAAGGCGGGGCGTTGCGGCGGCTGCCCCTCGCGACCGGCGGCTCTCGCAAGGTGTCGCTGCACATCGTGCAGGCGCATCCGGCCTCGCAGGGTCCGGCGGCTCGCACGGCGGTCGACGCATTTCAGCGGCATGTCGGTAGGACAAGCCCTACACGCGTTGACGCACCGGCCTGACTGCTTGCACCCGGAATCCGGTTTACCGTCAAGGCACGCTCGATCAGGGAGATAACAATGTCAATCCGGAAGCGCTCGTTCAAGCAGACATCCCTCGCGATCACCTTGGCTGTCTGCTTTGCCGCGGCGTCCGCGGGATCCCCCGCGGCGCACGACTGCCACGGCCGTGCCGGGCCGTCGAAACTGGACTACTTGGTGCTCGCGAGCATCGCCGACTCTCCGGATCTTCTGGCGATGGCAGCCTATCGCCCCACCAACCACTAAGGGGAAAAGCCCATGTCATTCATCGCATGGATCGTGCTTGGATTGCTGGCCGGATTCATCGCCAGCAAGATCGTCAACAAGGCGGGCGAGGGCATGCTGATGGACATCGTGCTGGGCGTCGTGGGTGCGTTTCTCGGCGGGTGGCTCTTCAACACCTTCGGAATGCCCGGCGTCACCGGATTGAATTTGTACAGCTTGCTGGTGGCGGTGGTGGGTGCCGCGATATTTCTCATCGTCTATCACGCATTGATCGGACGCTCCCGCTAAAAGAATCCGTGCAGTTCGACGAAGTACAGCCGCTGGTGCTCGGCGTTGTCCTGCGGAATGCCGTCATTTTGGCGAAACCCCGTCCGGACCTGCAGGAATTGAATGGGCGTGAGTTCGTACACCAGGCTCCAGCGCGTTTCCTCTCCGTTCGGCACCTCACGGTTGGGATTGAGAAACTCCTGCGTGATTTTCAAATTGTTGCCGCGGGCGATCAGCCAGTTGGCTTCCACTAGCGTGGCGAGCTGCTTGCCCTGATCATTGGGGATGCTCTCATCATCGGTGATCTCGGCTTGCGCCAGCCACGCGATAGGGCCGGTCCGGAGGCCGCCGAAGATTCCATAGGAACTCTTGGCACCGCCCGGCTGATCGTTGCGGTTGGCGGCAAGTCCTAGACGCCACCCGGACTCGACGAAGGCCACCTGCGCGCCGACCTGCTTGCCGTCGCCGGTGACGGCTCCTCCGGCGGTGCCGTTGCTTACGGTGAACTGCGCGTCCCAGGGCCCTCGTTCCCAGCCGAACTCGACTCCCTGATCCGGGGTGGTCATGTTGATGCCCGTGGCGGTCAGAATGAAGGCCGTCTGGTCCTGAAGCCGCAGGCCGAACGGCAGATACATCTGCCCGGCCTTCACGTACCAATCATGCGACGCGGACCAGTACACGAGATACGCTTCGCGATTGAGTGCGCCTCCGGGAGCCACTTGCTCGTCGACGTACGCCAGCAGCCGATTCGGAATGACGTCGGCTTCCAGGTAAACCCTCGCCTGTTCGAGATCGAACTGCTGCAGCGAACTCGCCTGCGGCACCTGCGTCACCGAGGCATCGAATCGCACATCGCCTCCGGCACGCAGGTAGGGAGTGCCGAGCTGACCGTTCCAGTTGTCGAACGCCGTATCCAAGTGCTCCGCGGGCATGACGGTCTGGGCGAAAATATCGCCGAAGGGCGTGCGCAGCCCGCCTCCGGTCGGGTTGACGTGGCATTGCCCGCATTTCAGGCCCATTTGCACGGCGAGATAGGGTTCGGCCTGGGCAGCGGATGCAGCCATGCACAGCCATAGGAATAGGGCGCCGCGCCCGAGTCGAATCTGTCGGCCGATCATGGCGCGCGCTCCACGGTGAACTTGAATGAGGCATCCGAACTCAAGGTTGCGGCGTTCATATCGGCCAATGCGCCGCCGCCGGTGCCGCGCAGAGTCACGCGGTAGACTCCCGCGTCGAGCGGCGCGCGCGGAGTAATCAGCAGCACCGCGGGATTGCTCGCTGCGATTGCGGCGGCGACCGGCACCGTTGCCGGCACGGCCGCTTGCGCACCGGTATCGATGCGTTCGAGCAGGACGGTGCTGTCGTTGATCAGGGACGCATCGGCTTCTCGAGTGAAGGCCACCACGATTTGCGATATCGGCGCCGCCACGACGGCCTCATCGACGGGAGCGGTGACTTGCACGGCGAACGCCTGTGCAACCGCCGCGGCCGGCGCGTTCGGCGCACCGTTCGTGATCCATTGCCGGATGGCGTCGATGGTGGCCTGCGGGAGCGGCGTTTCCCCCAGAGGCATTTGTCCGCCGGTAATTCCGGGCAAACCCTCGATCTTGTGCACCATGTAGCTGTCATCCGGATCGCCCGGCTTCACCCGCAACAGCGTGGGCTGCTCCACACTGGGCACACCCACCAACAGGTTGTAGCTGTGGGCGGCGTCGAGCTGCAGTCCCAGGGGCGCGCTCGCTCCGATGTGGCATTTGGAACAGATCGGCGTGAACACATTGTCCTGGATCGATTGCAAATCCGCCGTGATCGGTCCGCCCGACGAGCCGCCGGCGGAAATGGGATCCCCGTTCTGATCGAGGCCCTGTCCGTTGCCGGCACATCCGGCGGCACAGCCCGCCAGCAGCAATGCGGCCCATACCTTAAGTCGGTCGATCTGCATGCACGAATGCTCAAGTGGTGACGACGTGGAGTAAGTACCGCGCGCCGGGCTCGGGGTTTAGCGCAACCGCCAAGAAAGGGTTAATCTGTGCAGCGGCGAGCGGGATGGGGTGCGAATGCGGTGCTCGGAAGAGGATCCGGCGGTTGTGACGTAGTGCGTCTGCTCGCGAGCGGCATTCTATTGTCGATGGTGCTTGGGATCGGAACGGCGCGTTGCGCGGCGGCCGACCTCTGGGGCGGTTCTCTCGGCATCACCAGCGACTACCTGGTGCGCGGCATATCCCGAAGCAACAATCAGGCTGCGCTGCAGCTCGACGTGCACTACTTGGATTCTTCCGGTTTCGTGGCGGGACTGTTTGCCTCCAATGCGCAAATCGATCCCGATGACCCCAAGGATGTCGAACTCGATGTGTTCATCGGGTTTGTATGGACGGGGTCCGATGACTGGCAGGGACGGGCGCTGATCAGTCACTACGCCTATCCGTGGAACGTCGAGGGCTCCTCCTATGACTACACCGAACTCGATATCGACTGGTCCTACCGGGGCTGGTTGAACTTCTCGGCAGCCTATGCTCCGGACGCGGCGCGGGTGGCCTACCACAGGCTCATCGGCGTGTCGTCCGAGGCGGCGGAGGTGAGCCTGCAGCACCAGATGGTGGGCAAGTTGTCCGCCACGGCCGGCCTGGGCTACGCGTATTATGGCGGCCCGGATTCTGCCGGCTATGCTTATTGGAGCGCCGGGGCGTCCTACGACCTCGCGCCGGTGTCCCTGGCGCTGTCCTATGTCAACACCACGGCCGCGGCCAAGGCATTGTTTTATAATGCGGCAGCCAATAATCGTTGGACCGGTACTGTCATATGGCGCTTCTAGTCATACGGGTGCAACTAATTCAATCGCCACCGGTACTTACGGGGGTTGGTCACGATTCGTTGGGAGCCGGCCGGAATGACCCTATTGGCGAAGAAATCAGCTAAGGAGCACGACACCGAACTTCTGGCGGCGGTCGCGGCGGGAAGCCGCCGGGCGCTGGAAGAGCTGTATCTTGGCTACCATCGGCGCCTCGCGCGTTTCCTCTCGCGAATCACGCCGCGCTACGAAAACGTCGAGGAGATCATCAACGATACCTTCATGATCGTGTGGCAAAGCGCCAAGGACTTCAGGTACGCATCGCAGGTCTCCACTTGGATCATCGGGATCGCCTATCGAACCGCACTCAAATCCCTGCGTCGGCAGAAGAACCATTCCGCGGCGCGCAGCCTGGACGAGCTGCCCGAGCAGACCGTCGATCCCACATGCGACACCGAAGTTCAGGATTGGTTGATGCACGGCTTGAATCAGCTGCCGATGGAACAGCGCCTGACGCTGGAGCTTGCCTATCACATGGGACATTCACTGGAGGAAATCGCCGCGATAACCGAGTGCCCGGTGGGAACGGTCAAGGCGCGCATGTTTCATGCGCGCGAGAAGCTGCGCATGTACCTGCCGACGCTGGGCGGCACGGCCTCCGAATGGACTGCGGGGGGCGGATGAAGAACCTTCCCGGAACCGGGTCGCCCGTACACCCGGATATCTCGGCGCTCATCCCGTGGTATGTCAACGGCAGCATCGGCGAGCGCGAGCGGCGCCGCGTGGATGCACATCTGGCGCGGTGCGCGCACTGCCGCGACGAGTTGACCCGAGAGCAATGGGTCTATCGGAACATGACCGCCGAGACTGCGGTGGAGTACATGCCAGCGGTCTCGCTCAATCGCCTGCAGGCGCGGCTGGACAGCATCGGTGTTGCGAAGGCGGAGCGGGCGCAGGAGGATGAGGCCGCGGCTGTTGCGGCGGATGTTGCCGCGGATGCGGCCGCGGAGCCTCGCCGCCGATCGATGCCCTGGCAGGGATTGATGGCCGCATCGGTCGCCGTGATGGCGGTCGCGCTCAGTTTCCTCGCGACCGATCGATGGCTGCAGTATCGGGCGCGTGCGGCGGCGCCTGCGGCCTACTACACGGTCACGACCGCCGTACCGCGCGCACCGGATGAGGCGATTCGTGCGGTGTTTTCGCCGACGACCACCTTGACCGAACTGCAGGGCATTCTCGACGAGGCGCAGCTGCGAATCGTCTCCGGGCCCACCGAGGCGGGCGTCTATTCGTTGGCGGCGAAATCGGGCCGGCCCGTGAGTTCCTCGCTCGCGCTGCTGCGATCGCATGCACAGGTGCGCTTTGCCGAGAGCACTACGTCGGCGCCCATCGAACCACTCACGACGCCATGAGGCGATTGGCACCACTGCTTCTGGTGCTCATGGTCGGTGCATGCGGAAATACTCCGGTGCGTATCGAATCGCGCGCGCTGGCGGATCAGGTATCCCAATCGCCCGATCACTTCATCATTGCGGCGGTCGACAACCTGCCCACCGCGGTGGTGGCTCACGCCGGCAGCACGCCACGCGGCTACGACGCCATCCAGAATTACGGACCCACGCCCGCCGCGCGCGAAGTGCTGCGCGCTCTGGAGAAGGAATACGGGCTCAAGGAAGTGAGCGCCTGGCCCATCGAACCCCTGCACATGCACTGCGCCGTGCTTGAAGTACCCGAGGGCGCGGATCGGCCCGCCCTGTTGGCGGCTCTGTCTCAGGACCGGCGCATCCGGCTCGCGCAGCCGCTGCAGAGCTTCGCCACCCGCACCGGGACCTACAACGATCCGTACCTGGCCCTGCAGCGCGGATTTGAGCAGATGGATGTGGCCGGCGCGCATCCCTGGTCGCGCGGCGACGGCGTCAAGGTGGCCATCATCGACACGGGTGCCGATCTGCGCCATCCGGACCTGCGCGACAATATCGCCGCCGCCGCCAATTTCGTGGACTCCGACGATCAGCAATTCCAGCGCGATCGCCATGGCACCGAGATGGCCGGGGTGATCGCCGCGGTCGCCAACAACGGCGTCGGCATCGTGGGAATTGCACCCTCGGCGCGCCTGTTGTTGTTCAAGGCTTGCTGGCAGACGCGCCTCGATGCCGATGCCGCCCAATGCAATTCCTTTACTCTCGCCCGGGCGCTCGTTGCCGCACTCGACGCCCATGCACAAATAGTCAACCTGAGTCTCGCCGGCCCGGCGGATCCTCTGCTGAACGGCTTGATCCGCGAGGGAGTGCGCCGCGGTGTGCTGTTCGTCGGAGCGGCGTCGGACGATGTTAGTGAGGGCGTCCATGGGCTGCTGCGTCAGCCGGGAGTCATCGAGGTTGCGAGCAGCGAGAATCAGTCCGCATCCCCGTCGCTCGTGTACGCGCCGGGGCGCGAGATTCTGACTCTATTGCCCGGCGGACACTACGACTTCGCGTCGGGGGTATCCATCGCGACGGCGCAGGTGAGCGGAGTGGTCGCGCTGCTGCTCGCGAAGGATTCCGCACTCTCGGCAAGCGACGCCCTGCGGCTGCTGCGGGACACCAGCCGGCATTCGGCCGGCGGCGATGGTCTGCTGGTGGACGCCTGCGCGGCCGTGATCTCGCTCATCGGCCGAGGAGCGTGCACCCCGGCGACCAATGCCGCGGGCAAGGTGCAGGCCGCGGGCGACGGGGGATCCCACGCCCTGCTCAAGGCGGCGGACTCTCGGGATTGAGCGCAAGCTGGCCCAGGCGCCGCTCATCGAGGATGACCACGATCCCGCTCACGACGACGATGCAGGCGCCGACGACCAAACTGAGCGACGGCCAAGCCGACCAGAAAATCCAGTCGATGGCGAAGGCCCAGAGAATGGCCGTGTATTCGAATGGCGCCACCACCGACGGGGGAGCCCGCCGAAACGCGTCCGTCAGCCACATTTGACCCAACGCCCCGGTGAACCCGATTCCGACCAGCCAACCCCAGTCGGAGACGGGGACCGGCTGCCAATCACCCATCGCCAATGCCCCCGAACCGATGCTCACCAGCAGCAAGTACCAGAACACCATGGACAGGCTGGAATTGCTGCGGCCGAGGCTGCGCACCGTCAGCGCGCTCAGCGAATAGCACAGCGTCGCGAGCGCCGCGGCGGCGGCCGCGATCATCGAAAAGCTGCTGCGGCCCCAGGGCTGGAGAATGATGAGCACGCCGCTCAAGCCGACGACGATGACCAGCCAGCGCCGGCCGGCCACTTTCTCGCCGTGAATCGGCACCGACAAAGCGGTCATCAGCAGCGGCGCCGCCAGAAACAACGCGTAGGTCTGCGCCAGGCTCAGGCGATGCACGGCAAAAACGAAGCTACCCAGCATGCCGATGCCGAGCATCGCCCGAAACAGATGCAGGGGCGGATTCCGCGGGCGCAACGACGCCCAGGACCCCTGCCAGGTGATCGGCAGCAACAGAAACAGCCAGGACGTGATGCAGCGCAGGCAGGAGATTTGCAGCGGCGCATAGTGCGCGGACAGGCGCTTCATCAGCGAGTCCATGATGGAGAAGACGAACACCGCGGCGACCATGGAGCCGATTCCGCGCAGACGCTCTCGTGACAGTTCGCGGACGGCTAGGGTTTCGTTCGGAAGAGGTTGGCGGCTCATGATGCGGCGGTCATTGTAGACGACACCGCGAGCGCCCGCCTCACACCGGCGCTTTGGGCGGCTGCGCTCCCAACGCGCGTCGGCGGACATCCATCAGTTTCAGAATCATCGGGGTCAGAATGAGCTGCATCGCCAGCTCCATCTTGCCGCCCGGGGCGACGATGATGTTGGGCCTCGACATGAAAGAGTCGTGCACCATCGACAGCAGGTAGGGGAAATCGATTCCCTTGGGATTGGCGAAGCGGATGACGACGAAGCTTTCGTCGGCCGCCGGAATGTAGCGCGCCGTGAAAGGATTGGAGGTGTCGACGGTGGGCACGCGCTGAAAGTTGACATGTGTCTGCGAGAACTGCGGACAAATGTAATTCACGTAGTCCGGCATGCGCCGCAGAATGGTATCGACCACGGCCTCCGTCGAGTACCCGCGGGTTTCCCTGTCGCGATGCAGCTTTTGAATCCATTCCAGATTGATGATGGGTACGACGCCGATGGTCAGATCCGCGTGCTGCGCGACATTCACGTGGGGCGTGACGACCGCGCCGTGCAGTCCTTCGTAGAACAAGAGATCGGTGTCCCCGGTGATCGGCTGCCACTCGGTAAACGTTCCCGCCTCCTGCTTGAACGGCTCCGCTTCCTTTTCATTGTGCAGGTAGCGGCGAATCTTGCCGCCTCCGGTTTCGCCGTAGCCCTTGAACAGCGCCTCCAGCTCCTCGAAGAGATTGTTTTGCGGGCCAAAGTGGCTGAAATGCGGATCGCCCCGGGCGGAGGCTTCCGCCAATTTCACTTTCATCGTTTCACGGTCGTATCGATGGAAGGAATCGCCTTCGACCATGGCGGCTTTGATGCCTTCGCGGCGAAAAATCCAGCTGAAGGTGCGTGTGACCGACGTCGTGCCGGCTCCCGACGAACCGGTGACTGCGATGATGGGATGTTTGGCTGACATGTTCGGCCCGCGTTCAGGTTTGCAGGAACAACGACCGCTCTTTGAACAGCGGCGAGCTGTAGATGCGGTCGAGACCCTGGTCGTGTTCCAAATGGTAGCGTTCGATACGGTCCACCTCGGCCTTGCACCCGAGAATCAGGGGCACGTGTTGGTGAAGGTGGGCCGGCTGCAGATCCAGTATCCGGCCGCGTCCCGACGACGACGCGCCTCCGGCCTGCTCGACCAGCATGGCCATCGGATTGGCTTCGTACAGCAGCGGGACTTTGACGGCCTGGGCGGTGTCCTTGGCATCCTTTGGGTACATGAACAACCCGCCGCGGATCAGGATCCGGTGGACTTCGGCCACCAGGGATGCGATCCAGCGCATGCTGAAGTCCTTGCCGCGGACGCCGCCGTGTCCGGCCAGGCACTCGGCGACGTAGCGCTTGACGGGCGGCTCCCAAAATCGCTCGTTCGAGGCGTTGATGGCGAACTCGCTGGCTTCGCTCGGGATGGTCATGTGCGGGTGGGTCAGGATGAACTCGCCGAAGCCCCGATCCAGGGTGAAGCCGTGAACGCCGCGGCCCAGGGTCAGCACCAACATGGTGGTCGCGCCGTAGATCGCGTACCCGGCGCACAGCTGCCGCGATCCGGGCTGAAGAAAATCCTCGACCGCCGGCGGCAGCGCACCTTGCGGCGCCTGCAGCACCGAGAATATGCTGCCCACCGGCGCATTGAAGTCGATGTTGCTCGAGCCGTCCAGGGGATCGAAAAGCAGCAGATACTTGCCGCGCGGATATTGCGGCGGGATTTGATGAGGCGCCTCGAGCTTTTCTGAAACCATTCCCGCAAGATGCCCGCCGTATTCGCTGGTGCGCAAGAAGATGTCGTTGGAAACCGCATCCAATTGCGCGGGCCCCTGCGGCCCGGCCAGCGCGCCGCTGCCGACGATGAAACTGATGCGCTTGCATGCCAGCCGCACGTAGTTGAGCAGGGCGGTAAAATCGCCGGTGGCCTCCGGAAACCGGCGCTGCTCCTCGATCATGAACTCGGTGATGGTCTTCTCGTGAGTGCTCATCATCCCCCCTTATTGAAAATTACGCCGCGCTTGGAGTACCCGGCACGGCCGCCAACTGTTGTTCGATTTCCCGGATGCCGAGCGTGCTCAAGCTGGGCAGCAGCAGATCCGCCGCGGAAAAATCCTGCGCCCGGGTCCAACGGCTCGGCGTCACCACGGTGAACAAGCCGGCGGCCTTGGCCGCGGTGAGCCCGCTCGAGGAGTCCTCGATGGCAGCGCATTCGCGCACCGGATGGCCCAACTCGCGCAGCACGTAGCGGTAGATTTCCGGAGCGGGTTTCTTGTGCCGGACCAGATCGCCCGCGCCCACCACGGCGAAGCGCTGCATGGAGTACCGGCCCAGAGTGGTCCGCAGCAGCGTCTCGATGTTCGCGAGAGTCGTGGTCGAGGCAATGGCCAATTGCACATTCGCGGCGGCCGCCTCCTCGATCAACCGCTCGACGCCGTCGCGCAGCCGCACCTGCCCGGCGGCGATCATCGACCCGTAGATCTCGGTCTTGGTCCCGTGGATGGCGCCGATACGCCGGATCATGGCGCCGCGCTCAGTCACGCTTGGCGGCAGCGACGCCACGTAGTGGGCGAGCCGCTCCTTGCCGCCGGTGATCGACAACAGACGCGCATAGGCCGCCTTGCTCCAATTCCAGTCCAATCCATGCCGCCGGAAGGCCTCATTGAAGGCGCAGCGATGGACTTCTTCGGTCTCCGCCAGCGTCCCATCGACATCGAATATCAGGGCCTTCAGTCTCATGCGAACACCCGGCTCGCGAGCAAATCCTCGCCTTCGATGGTCATGAGCTCGTCGCGGGACAATGGCCGCCCGTGCATGGCGAACAGCCGGTTGGCCTGGCGCAGGCGGGCGCGGTCGAGCGCGTTGCGGATCGAGCGCGCGTTCGCAAAATACGGCTGGCGCATGCGCAGCGGAATGTAGTCGCGCAGTGCGGCCTCGCCCGAGGCGCTCAAACGGTATTGCATGCCTTGCAACATGCGCTGCGCGATTTCCCCCAGCTCTTGCGGCAGGTAGTCCGGAAAGTCCAGATGATGCGCGATGCGGGAGGAGAGGCCGGGATTGGAGCGGAAGAAGGCATCCATGCGGTCGCCGTAGCCGGCGAGGATCACCACCAGGTCGTCGCGCTGATTCTCCATCACCTGCAGCAGGATCTCGATGGCCTCCTGACCGTAGTCGCGCTCGTTCTCGGGGCGGTACAGGTAGTACGCTTCGTCGATGAACAGCACTCCGCCCATCGCCTTCTTCAATATCTCCTTGGTCTTGGGCGCGGTATGGCCGATGTACTGACCCACCAGATCGTCGCGCGTGACGGCGACCAGATGTCCCTTTCGCACGTAGCCCAGACGATGCAGGATCTGCGCCATGCGCAAGGCCACCGTCGTCTTGCCCGTGCCCGGATTGCCCGTGAAGGACATGTGCAGCGAAGGCGATCCTCCCGATAAACCCAGCCGCTTGCGCGCGCGCTCAACCAGCAGCAGGGCGGCGATATCGCGAATGCGCGCCTTGATGGGCGCAAGCCCGATGAGCTCGCCGAGTTCGTCCAACACCTCGCCCACGTGCGAATCCGCCAAGAGCTCGCCCAGATCGACGCGCTCGGCGGCCTCCGCGACTGTGGCGGCCGCGGCGGCCTCGCTCGGTTGGGCGGCCGCGGGGTTCATCGGTAGCGGCGGCCTTCGGGCGCCCCCGCGGTCGCATAGCTTTCCAGGGTGTATTGAATGCGGCGGCCGTCCAGCTCGTGCCGCTTGAGCAGAAATCCAGGTTCCTCGGCCGGGCGGTTGACGATGAAGGAGAGGCGCGTGGTCTCGAATCCACGCGTCGAGTCGAATGCATTCACGCGAATGTAAGTCCGCGGATGCGCCTCGCGGCAAGCCAGCACCTCGTGCATGGCGCCGGTGGCGCTGCGCAGATCGAACATGGGATTGCCCCACATCTCCCAGTAGCAATTGCGCGGGTGGGGATCGTCCGTGTACTCGACGCCGATGGCCCAACCCTGCCCCAGTGCGTACTCGATCTGCGCATGGATTTCCGCGTCGCTGAGGTCGGGCAGAAATGAAAAGGTACCTTGAGTGATTCGCATGTTGCCCTCACGCCGTGGTCGCCGTCGGCACGAAGTCCGCGGTATCGGTGGATTGATAGTTGAAGGCGACGTCTTTCCAGGTCTGGAGCGCTGCGCGCAGCGGCGAGCACCACTGGGCGGCCTGCTCGAGAATTTGCGGACCTTCCTGCCAGATGTCGCGGCCTTCGTTGCGCGCCTTGATCATCGCCTCGAGCGCCACCCGATTGGCGGTGGCGCCGGCTTGGATCCCCTGCGGATGGCCGATGGTACCGCCGCCGAATTGCAGCACCACGTCCTCGCCCAGATAGGAAATGAGCTGGTGCATCTGGCCGGCATGAATGCCGCCGGAGGCCACCGGCATGAGCTTGCGCAGGCCCGCCCAGTCTTGATCGAAGAACACGCCATGTTCGAGGTTCTTGTAAGTAAAGCTATCTCTGCATATAGAGTATATCCCTTTGATAACATTAGGATCGCCCTCCAGCTTTCCGACCACCGTGCCCGCATGGATGTGGTCCACACCCGCCATGCGCATCCATTTGGCGATGACGCGGAACGACACGCCGTGTGTCTTCTGGCGGGTGTAGGTGCCATGGCCTGCCCGGTGCAGGTGCAGGATCATGTCGTTGCGCCGGGCCCATTTGGACATGGACTGGATGGCGGTGTAGCCGATCACCAGATCGATCATCACGATGCAGGAACCCAGTTGCTTGGCGAAGTCGGCGCGCTCGTACATGTCTTCCATGGTGGCGGCCGTGACGTTGAGATAGTGGCCCTTCACTTCACCGGTGGCGGCGGCGGCCTTGTTGACCGCTTCCATGCAGTAGAGATACCGATCGCGCCAGTGCATGAAGGGCTGCGAGTTGATGTTCTCGTCGTCCTTGACGAAGTCGAGCCCGCCCCTCAACGCTTCGTACACCACGCGGCCGTAGTTCTTCGATGACAGC